>JAEEGL013931273.1_pt1 | contig 26668 bp, 25 predicted proteins | sample 9134231 | NCBI WGS metagenome assembly JAEEGL01 (sample SAMN16246548, study PRJNA631951) | gut metagenome | biome: gut microbiome; feature: rumen; material: fiber-attached | host: Bos | place: Iran: Karaj | collected 2018-10 | reverse complement strand
ACTTTATGCACTTTGGTTCGTTCAACTTGCAGATTTCTCTGCTCCGGTCTTTCGACCGGATGAAATTTTGGAATTTTCAAGGTTGTTTCATTATTTGATTATCAAGGTTCTTCTTGTTTAGAAAAACAAGAGCTGTCCGCGTTTTTAATGTGTCCGTCTCGCGGTCAGCTCGATAATAATATCATCTTGTATGGGGTTTGTCAACAATTATTTTTGAAAAATCTCAAAATTTTTTGATTTTCGGGCAAAATTCCCGCAAACCATGCCTTTTACCCTGCTCTTTGCTCTTATCCAAGCCTTGCTTCCCGTAAGGGTTTATCCCAGAACACCTTTCCTCCGTTTTCTTTTGCAAGAGCATCTATCTCATCATGAAGTCCCGAAAGCAGCTCTTTCTCACGCTTTTTCGAACGGCGTCCCTTGGCTTCATATAATACTTTATTAAAATATGCATCATACGAAACCGCGTAATCTTCTTCATTTTTATGCGGGAAAAACGTGACGGCCGCTTCATAGCGGATCTGCCCTGCTTCCGAATCGGATATCAGCATTACAAGCGCTCCGCGTCGTTTTACCCCGTTTGCTTTCATGTCTGCCTTAAAATACTGTTCATATACATTTATCGTAGCCATGCATTCAACCTCCGTAGCGTATTATCCCGTTACCTGCGGCGCGGTCCGTTCCCGGTATCCGACAGGTATCTCTCCTCCGTTATCTTAATCCCGAAGTCCCGAAAAAGTCAAGTTTTTCTTGATTTTGCGGCGTTTTTTTGATACTATACGGGTATGGAGCACGGCCTTTTTTCGGGGCCCAAAAGCTATCACACCGGGGGAAGCTTTGCACTTTCCTCGAAAACATTTGGTCAGGAGGTTACTTATGGAACTTGAATTCTATCGTTGCAAACATTGCGGACAGATCATTGCCATCGTAAAAGGAACCGGCGTTCCTGTAGTATGCTGTGGCGAGAAAATGGAAAAGATCGTTCCCGGCACAACAGATGCCGCTGCCGAAAAGCATGTTCCGGTTGTGGAAGTTAACGGAAACATCGCAACCGTTAAGGTTGGAAGCGTTGCTCATCCCATGATCGAAGAACACTATATTGAATGGATCGTTCTCCAGACAGAGTCCGGAAACCAGAGAAAACAGCTTAAACCCGGCCAGGAGCCGAAGGCCGAATTTGCTCTCCTTGACGGCGAAAAGGTTGTAAGCGCTTATGCTTACTGCAACCTGCACAGCCTGTGGAAAGCATGATACTAAAGATAATACTGTTTCGCAACACCCCTCTGAGCGGTTATAATGCCGCTCAGGGTTTTTTATTTTCCCTTGTATGTGAAAGTTCTGTATAAAGAACAATAGTATGTATTCCCACTCTCATCGACAAGAGTTGCTTCGTTTGCACCAATATTCACCGTTAGCGTAAACGGATCGCTAAGGTCGCCCTGATCATTATATTCAGTGAATTCAAATGTTCCGCTGGTAAGATTCGGTTCAATCGGAAACACCTTCGTTCCTATCGCTTCATGCCCATTTACGTAATCATTGAGAGGAATACAGAGCTCGCATTTCGTCCTGCCATAAGAAACAGACCATGAATGCATTGGCAAACAATCCTTATTAGTAATTTCTGACCCGTCACTGCAAACAATCTTGTATACAACATATTCATAATTAACTACGCCATTTTCAGGTATATCAACGCCAAACGGATCCGTTGTAACGGTGTTTCCCTGCTTACCGTTGTTATTGTCTTTGCCTTTCTGATCCCACGGAACATCACTCCATTTTCCCGGATCACCTCCGTTATCCCCGGACGAATCCTTTCCAAAAGGATCGTCCGTCAAGGAGTCCGTAGGTGTAGGCGCGGATGTTGTCTTTTTCTCCGGTTTGTCGGTGATGTCCGCTGCCCTGTCCTCACATGCTGTAAGCATGGCGATTCCAAGGATAAGAGCTAAGATTGTCAGTAATACCTTCGTTCTTTTCATGAATTTTCCCCCGTTTGTTTTTTTTCCCATAAATCCCTGTTTACACATTATAGATCAAGCATGCCTGATCTTTCTCTGTTTGCTTTCGTCCCTGTTTTTCTATTTCCATGAACGAGTTCTGTACAGTGAGCAATAGTATGTTATACCGTCTTCATGGTTATAAACCGTTGCTGTGCTCCCTTTTATGCTTATGGTCAGTGTCCTTGATCCTCCGAGCTCACCTTGTGAATTATACGCCGTAAACTGGTATGTTCCGTCAGTAAAATTCGGTGCTATTGGAAACACCTCCGTCCCGACCGGCGTTTCTCCCTGTATTTTTTCTGCCCATATCGGAATGCAAAATTCACATGAATCGTTCTTATATGTGATATGCCATATATAAGGATTCGATTTTGCTTTATCTCCGTTGTCATCTACGGCGCTGTCAACTTTGTATTCGTAATTTACGCCGCCGCCTGACGGAATCTCTACTCCAAACGGATCCGTTGTAACATAGGAACCGGCTTGTCCGCCGCCATTATCTTCGTTTCCCTTGTTATCGCCGCTGTTATCTCCGTTTCCGTTGTTTTCGTTTCCCTTATTATCGTTCCCGTTGTTTCCGTTCCCATTATCACCGCCGTTGTTTCCAAACGGATCCTTCAAATCCTTCGTGGGCGAAGGTTCATCAGGTGTCGGCGTATCGGCGGCCGGCGTGGATGTGGTCTTTTTCTCCGGTTTGTCGGTGATGTCCTCTGCCCTGTCCTGACATGCTGTAAGCATGGCGATTCCAAGAATAAGAGCCAGGACTGTCAGTAATACCTTCGTTCTTTTCATAATCGTTTCCCCCATACGGAATTTTTCCCACAATCCCTAAGAATACGCAATAAAACAAAAATCCTCCGGAATCCGGAGGATAGTTAACGGAGAAAGAGGGATTTGAACCCTCGCGCCGGTTGCCCGACCTACACCCTTAGCAGGGGCGCCTCTTCAGCCTCTTGAGTATTTCTCCTCGCTGAAATCTTTGTTACCGATATTTACTTGCGTCGTTTTGACGCAAAGTGTATTGTATCAGTTATTTTCGCACTTGTCAACTGTTTTTTAATATACGCTGTTGCCGTGGCAGTCCGTGACAACTATCACGGGCAGCTCCTTTACTTCCATCTTTCTGACCGCTTCCGTGCCAAGATCTTCATAAGCGATGACCTCGCTTTTTATGATGCACTTCGAAAGAAGGGCGCCGGCTCCGCCGACAGCTGCAAAGTAAACGGCTTTATCACGCTTTATCGCATCTTTTACTTCTTCGCTCCTGCGGCCTTTCCCTATCATCCCTTTTAAGCCTAAGTCCAGGAGCGCAGGCGTGTACTTATCCATTCGGGATGATGTTGTCGGCCCCGCAGAACCAATGACCTGTCCCGGTCTTGCGGGTGATGGCCCAAGGTAATAGATAACGGAACCGTTGATATCAAAGGGCAGCTTCTCCCCTTTTTCAAGAGCTTCCGTCATACGCTTGTGCGCCGCATCCCTGGCGCTGTACACCGTTCCCGTAAGATACACGTAATCTCCGGCATGCACAGCCTCTATATCGCTTTCCTTCAACGGTAATCCGATGTGAAACTCCGCCATTTCAAACCTCCAAAGTGTTGTCATTTGGGACCCCGGTTCCCGAGGGAGGGCGCGCCCGATCGTAAGTCACTGTTGTCAAACAGAACCGTCCCTACTGACAACATTACAAAACTCTTGTCACATGTCTGTTCACATGACAGCAGATATTCACCGCAACCGGCAGGCCTGCTATATGCGTCGGATATGTCTCGATGTTGACGCCGAGTACGGTCGTATCGCCGCCAAAGCCGCCCGGTCCGATCCCTGTTTTGTTGAGCTTTTCAAGCATCTCTTCTTCAATTCTTGCGATATGCGGCTTTTCGGATCTTTTTGAAATATCGCGCGTAAGAGCCTTTTTTGCAAGGATCGCGCACATCTCGAAGTCGCCTCCGATGCCTACCCCGACAGTCATCGGCGGACATGCGTTCGGGCCGGCCTGCTTAACTGCATCAAGAATGGCATTTTTAACGCCTTCTTCACCGTCTGCGGGCTTAAGCATATATACCCTGCTCATGTTCTCGCTTCCAAAGCCCTTAGGCGCTACGGTTATCTTTATCTTATCGCCGGGAACCAAAGAAACATGCAGTATCGCAGGCGTATTGTCCTTTGTGTTGACACGGATCAGCGGGTCTTCCACCACCGATTTTCTCAGATACCCATGTTCATAGCCGTTTCTTACGCCTTCGTTAACGGCATCGGTAAGGGAACCGTCTAAGTGAACATCCTGGCCTATCTCCATGAAAACAACAGCCATTCCCGTGTCCTGACAGATCGGGATCGCTTCATTTTTCGCTATCTCCATGTTTTCAACAAGCTGCCCGAGTATCTTTTTTGCGATCACGCCCGTTTCCGTATCTGCCGCAAGCACGATTTTTTCCCTCACATCATCTGTGAGGGACAAATTGGCTTCTATGCACATTTCTTCAATGGCTTTACTTATCAGACTGCATGAAACTTCTCTTATCATCTTCTACCTGTTCATTCCAGAGCTTCGTCGACAAGTTCTTCGACTTCGTCGTCCTTTAAGACCTTTGTAACACCGGCAACCTTGTTGCCCTTGTCGAGATTTATGAGCTTGACACCTGTTGTATTTCTGCCAAGGATGCTGATTCCGTCGATAGGGATACGGATCACGACGCCTTCTGTTGTGATGAGCATTACATCACCTTCAGGGTCGACAGCCTTTGCGGCCACGAGCACGCCCGATCTTTCCATAAGCTTGTAACACTTGACGCCCTTGCCGCCACGGTGCTGCGCGGTAAATTCATCCATTGCGGTCAGCTTTCCGAGGCCGTTTTCGGATACGAACAGTATGTTGCTTCCCTCGTTTGTGAGGATCATCTCGATAACATTGTCGTCCGTAAGCGTCATACCTATAACGCCCATTGACGAACGGCCGGTAAATCTTACATCATTCTCGTTGAAACGGATGCACATGCCGTTTTCGGTGATCAGCATCGCGTCGGACTTACCGTCGGTAAGCTTGACGCCGATCAGGACATCATCATCACGAAGACTTATTGCCTGGATACCCGACTTTCTGATATTCATGAACTCCGAAAGCCTTGTCTTCTTGACGATACCGTTCTTTGTCGCCATGAGCAGGAACTTCTCGCCTTCGTGTACAGTTTCGTCCTCAATGCCCTCCGGGATGACAGGCGACTTTGCGCAATCCTCTTTTGTGAGGGAAAGCCCTGCGGTAATTGTCTCCTCGCCCTGAAGCGGGATAAGGTTTACTATCGCCGTACCCCTTGCGGTCCTTGACGCTTCGGGGATCTCGTATGCACGGATCCTGTAGGCGCGGCCTTTGCTTGTAAGGAACATGATATAATCGTGTGTCGAGGTCATGAACAGCTCAACGATATTATCGTCATCGATCGTCTGCATGCCCTTTATACCCTTGCCGCCGCGCTGCTGGCTGCGGAAGTTGTCTATTGTCATACGCTTGATGTAGCCGCGTCTTGTCATTGCGACAACCGTCTTTTCAACGGGGATCATGTCCTCATCAAGGATCTCTTCGCTGTCGGCACCTATCTGCGTCCTGCGCTCGTCACTGTATTTTTCGCAGATGGCAAGGATCTCTTTTCTTACGGTGGCAAGAAGGACCTTCTCATCACCGAGGATCGCCTTGTATTCCGCTATCTTTCTCTGCAGCTCGTCAAATTCGTCCTGAAGCTTCTCTCTTTCGAGACCTGTCAGCTGACGCAGGCGCATATCTACGATGGCCTGTGCCTGAACATCATCAAAACCGAAGGTCTTCATGAGGCTTTCTTTGGCTTCGGGAGTACTCTTTGCTGCACGGATGAGGCGGATCACCTCGTCGATAACATCAAGGGCTTTTAGCAGTCCTTCGATGATATGCGCGCGCTCCTCTGCCTTGTTGAGATCGTACCTTGTACGCCTTGTAACAACCTCTTCCTGGTGCTTTAAGTAAACGGAAAGCGCCTCAAGGAGGTTAAGTATCTTAGGCTGGTTCTCAACAAGAGCAAGCATTATCACGCCGAAAGTGTCCTGAAGCTGGGTGTGCTTGTAAAGCTGGTTCAGGATAACGCTCGGGATGACATCCTTTCGAAGCTCTATGCATACGCGGATACCCTCTTTGTTGGATTCGTCGCGTACTTCCGTGATACCGTCTATCCTCTTGTCACGCACAAGTTCCGCTATCTTTTCGATAAGACGGGCCTTGTTTACCATGTAGGGAAGCTCCGTTACAACAATACGGTTCTTTCCGTTTGCCATGGGTTCGATATCGGAAACGGCGCGAACGATTATCTTGCCGCGTCCCGTCCTGTAAGCGTCCTGGATCCCGCGCTTGCCGCAGATAACTGCGCCTGTGGGGAAATCCGGACCCTTGACGATGGGAAGCAGCTCGTCTATCGTTGTTTCCCTGTCTTCGATCTTGTTGTCGATTATCTTTACAACCGCATTAACGACTTCCCCGAGATTGTGGGGCGGGATATTTGTCGCCATACCGACTGCTATACCGGTACCGCCGTTTACAAGGAGGTTCGGTATCCTCGAGGGGAGTACTGCCGGTTCTTTCTCGGTGTCATCAAAGTTCGGTTCCATATCAACGGTATCTTTGTTGATATCGGCGAGCATCTCCATGGATATCCTGCTTAAGCGCGCCTCTGTGTATCGCATTGCGGCCGCGCCGTCGCCGTCCACGGAACCGAAGTTTCCGTGACCGTCAACAAGAGGATAACGCGTTGACCAGGGCTGCGCAAGGTTTACAAGAGCTCCGTAGATCGAGCTGTCTCCGTGGGGATGATATTTACCCATTGTATCGCCGACAATACGGGCACATTTTCTGTGCGGCTTGTCAGGCGTGTTGCTCAATTCGTTCATCGCATGCAGGATACGGCGCTGAACAGGCTTTAAGCCATCTCTTGCATCCGGCAGCGCTCTTGCCACGATAACGGACATCGCATAGTCTATATACGAATTCTCCATTGTGACCTTAAGGTCGGCATCCTGTATGTTTTTATCGAATATATTGTCTTCCATTTTCTTTTCTCCAAAACCCGTTTAATTGATGTCTGCCTTATGCGTTCTTATCGAGATTCTTTACGTACTTTGCGTTTGCCTCGATAAATTCGCGGCGCGGCTCGACATCATCACCCATGAGCGTAGTAAATGTCACGTCCAGCTCGGAATTTGATTCCTCATTGATGCAGACGCGCTTCAATACACGCTTTTCAGGGTCCATGGTAGTATCGTAGAGCTGGTCGGCATCCATCTCGCCAAGACCTTTGTAACGCTGGATCTTGTTGTTCTGGTCTCTTCCAACCTTTGCGAGAAGTTCGTTCAGCTCTTCATCCGAGTAAACATACCACACCTGCTTGTTCTTTTCGAGCTTGTAAAGCGGCGGGGTCGCAAGATATACATAGCCCTGTCTTATAAGCTCCGGCATGAACCTGTAGAGGAACGTGAGCATGAGCGTATCGATATGGGCACCGTCAACATCGGCATCTGTCATGATTATTATCTTGTGATACCTTAATTTGCTGATGTCGAATTCTTCGGAGATGTTTGTTCCGAAAGCCGTGATCATGGCCCTTATCTCGGCATTTCCGAGGATCTTGTCGAGTCTCGACTTTTCAACGTTAAGGATCTTGCCGCGAAGAGGCAGGATCGCCTGTGTTGCACGGTTTCTTGCCGTTTTTGCGGAACCGCCGGCGGAATCACCCTCTACTATGAATATCTCGCATTTTCTCGGATCCTTATCAGAACAGTCTGCAAGCTTACCGGGCAGGCTCCAGCCTTCAAGAGCCGACTTTCTGCGTGTCAGATCCCTTGCTTTTCTTGCCGCATCCCTTGCATGCTGCGCAAGGATCGCCTTTTCGCAGATCTTCTTTGCAACGGCGGGATTCTGCTCTAAGAAGTAAGTAAGCTGCTCACTCACGATTCCGTCAACAGCAGGCCTTGCCACGCTGTTTCCGAGCTTCTGTTTTGTCTGGCCCTCAAACTGGGGCTCGGAGATCTTTATGCTTATGATGGCGGAAAGACCTTCGCGGATATCCTCGCCTGTGAGGTTTTCCTCGTTGTCCTTTAACAGCTTCATCTGACGGGCATAATCGTTAAAGGTCTTTGTGATCGCATTTCTGAAGCCTGTAAGATGCGTACCGCCTTCCGGAGTGATTATATTGTTAACAAAGCTGTATTCGCTCGTGTTGTAGCTGTCGTTGTGCTGCATGGCAACTTCAACATAAACGCCCTCTTTTGTTCCTTCGCAGTAGATTATGGCGTCGTAGAGAGGAGTTTTGCCCTTGTTAAGATATTTAACGTATTCCTTGATACCGCCTTCGTAGTGGAATTCCTTTACCATCCCGGCAGTCTTTATGATCTCGGAATCCTGCGCTCCTTCAGCATTCTCGCGCTTGTCGCGAAGAATTATCTTTAAGCCTTTTGTAAGGAACGCCATCTCGCGGAGCCTTGTTTTCAGGGTATCATAATCAAAAACGGTCTCTTCGAATATTTCCCTGTCGGGATAGAAAGTAACCGTTGTTCCGGTCCTTTCGGAGGTTCCGCATTCTTCAAGGGGAGTAACGGGCTTACCCTTTTCGTAACGCTGTTTAAACTGTTTCCCGTCTCTTTCGACAACAACTTCAAGCCATTCCGAAAGAGCGTTTACAACAGATGCGCCTACACCGTGCAATCCGCCGGAAACCTTGTATCCCCCGCCACCGAACTTTCCGCCGGCATGCAGGATGGTGAAAACAACTTCAACGGACGAAATACCCTTTTTCTTGTTTATCTCAGTGGGGATACCTCTTCCGTCATCTATTACCGTTACCGAATTATCGGGATTTATCGAAACATCTATCGTTGTACAGTAACCTGCCAATGCTTCATCCACCGCGTTGTCGACTATCTCGTAAACAAGGTGATGAAGTCCTCTTGAAGATGTGCTGCCTATGTACATGCCCGGGCGTTTTCTTACAGCCTCCAGACCTTCAAGTATCTGGATCTGATCCGCTCCGTAATTCTTGTCACTCATCTGAAATGCTCCTTATCGTTACTGTACTTCCTGAATTTCTTTAACACTGCCGTTCTCTACCTTGAAAACCTTTGTTTTTTCTATGCTCGATCCAACAAATTCTTCAAGGCCCGTACACGTTATTATCGTCTGCATCCCGTCTATCCCTTCTATGAGCTGCTTCTGTCTGCTCCTGTCAAGCTCCGACAAAACATCATCAAGCAGGATTATGGGATTGTTGTTTATCTTTCTTTTTACGAACTCTATCTCCGCAAGCTTTACGGAAAGGGCAACCGTTCTCTGCTGGCCCTGCGAGCCGAATTTCCTTACGTCTATCTCTTCCCGGTCTTCTTTTTTCACCATGAAACAGATATCATCCCTGTGAGGCCCGCTTAAGGTCATCCTTGCGGCAATATCTCTCTTCAGCCCGTTCTTTATGGCATCTTTGAGCTCTTCCGCTTTGGTGTTGGGTTCGTATATCAGAGTAAGCTCTTCTTTGCCCGAAGTAAGCCTTGAATGTACTTTCTTTGCAATCTCGCCTATTTCGTTTATAAAGCTTTCCCTGATCTCGATTATATTTTTACCGCTGTCCGCAAGCTGCTCGTCCCAGATGGCAAGAAGCTCGGGATCCAAAAAGGTCTCGTCGGATTTTTTAAGTATCTGGTTTCGCTGCAGGAGAGTCTTGTTGTAATTTGCAAGATTGAACATGTATATCTTGTTCAGCTGGCATATCTCCATATCGCAGAAATGTCTTCTTGCTGCCGGCCCTTCTTTGATGATCGAAAGATCCTCGGGTGAAAACGAAACAACGCTTATGAGCGAAAAGATCTCGCTGTATTTCTTTACTTTTGTGTTATCTATCGCAACTGATTTGTTTTTGTCGCGGCTTAGATGGTAATCGACCTTGTAATCCACACCGTCCCTGTTTATATAGATCCTTACATGAGCCTCGTTTTTGGAAAACCGTATCATATCCCGGTCCTTCGCTCCTCTGTGGGACTTTGTGCTTCCGCACAGGAAAATGGCTTCAAGAATATTGGTCTTTCCCTGGGCATTGTTTCCGGACAGGATGTTGGTCCCGTCTGAAAAATCTATCTCAAGCTCCTCGTAATTCCTGAAATCTTTTAATTCGAGTCTTTTAACGATCATTACTCTATGATCACCGTTTTCCCTTCAAATTCGATCTTGTCACCCGGATGAAGCTTTTTTCCTCGCTGGGTCTCAACCGTGCCGTTTACCTTTACCTTGCCGTCCTGTATAACGAATTTCGCATCCGCTCCCGTATCGGCCAAACCCGCAAGCTTCATGGCCTGGCAAAGCTTTATGAATTCATCTTTGATCTTTATGTTCATCCTTATCACTCTTTCTTTAGCCGATAGATACCGGAAGAATGAGATAATTGTAGTTTTCGTCGGTATCCTTGATATAGCACGGAGCCTTTGGTCCGGACAGGAACATGAATATCTCTTCTTCGTCTATTACCTTAAGCACATCCATGATAAACTTGGGATTAAAGCCTATCTTTATCTCTTTTCCCTCTGTAATTACATTTATGTTGTCCTTCATGTTACCGATGCTCGTAGTGATGCTTATTTCGAAGTCATCCCCGTTTACATCTATGATGATAGGCCTCTTTTCTGTTTCCTTGTAGAGGGGCGATACCCTGTCGATGCTGTTTAAGAGCATCTTTTTGTTTATCACTATTTTTGTTGAGTAATCATTCTTTATCATCTGGTTGACATTGAAATATTCACCGTCGATAAGACGAAGGATTACAAGCGATGAGTCAAACTCAAAGATTGCATGCATGTTTGTGAAGTATATCCTTACTTCGTCATCTGCTTCGCCGGAAAGTATCTTGCTTATCTCGCTTAAAGCTTTTGCGGGGATAATGGCCTTTTTATCGGGATTGCTGCCCTTTAATTCCACTTTTCTGATGGCTATCCTGTGTCCGTCAAGGGCAATGAGCCTTAAAAACCCGTCCTTTACTTCAAAAAGCTCTCCTGCCATGAGCCTGTTCGCCGTATCTGTAAGACATGCGGAAAATACCGTCTGGATTATCATCTCTTTAAGAGTGAACTGGGACATAACGACGGGATCCTTCTTCTCGTACTCGGGTAAGGAAGGGAATTCATCGCTTGGCTTTCCGGGAATGGTAAATACAAGGTTTTCACAGTTTATTGTGAGCTGGTATCTTTCATCTGACTCTATTACTATATCGCTTTCCGGAAGCTTTCTTACTATATCCGAGAATATCCTTGCATTGATGGCTATAGTTCCTTCCTTCTCTATCTCTCCTCTTACGACCGTTTCGATACCCATCTCCATATCGTTTGCTATCATCTTGATGCATCCGTCGGCTGCATCGATTATAAAGGATTCGAGTATAGGCATGGTCGTCTTAACAGGTACTGCTTTGGAAGCGATATTGACGCTTGTGACAAGATCATTTTTCTTACAGATGATTTTCATGGTGAGCTCCTTTATGTTTGTTATGATATATTTTAAAAATACAGTAGTAGTAATAAGGGGTGTGGATAATTTGGATAAGTGGGTTTTGACCAGTTACCGTGCGGGTTTGGTTATGTTAGTTTTCATGTGGGCAAATACCTGATAACATGTTCCGGATTGTTTATAAATCTAAATGTAAAAATCAGGTAATCATCTTATCAAGATAAAATAAACATGATATCAAAAATAAATCCACAGGTTAATGACAAATAATCCACAGGTTATCCACAGGTTATTGTGGATTTATCTTCTTTATTAAAGTGTCTATCGTTTCTTCTATCAATGTAGATGTAGATGAATCTCGCAAATGGTCCTTAATGGTATCGATACCGTGCTGTATAGTTGAGTGATCCCTTCCTCCAAGCTGGTCTCCTATGTAGGTCAGTGAATTATCCGTAAGCTTCCTGCTCAGATACATCACTATCATTCTGGGATATGATATATTTCTTGACCTTTTGGGAGAATAGATATCGTTTATAGAAATTCCGAAGTGTTCCGCAACTATCTCTACTATGTAATTGATATCCACTTTCTTTTTGTTATTTGTGGAAATGATGCTCTTTAAGGCGTCTTTTGCAAGATCGAGGGTTATATCATCCTTTGTCAGGCGCTGAAGCCTGTAGATAGCAACGATCTTGTTCAGGGAGCCTTCCATTTCCCTGACGTTTGTAGTAACATTCTCAGCTATGTAGGAAAGAACATCATCATTTATCTCTATCTTGAAGGAATCGAGTTTTTTGCGGAGGATAGCCATTCGGATCTCATATGTCGGAGGCTGGATATCGACGATAAGTCCGGAGTCGAAACGGGATCTTAACCTTTCCTCAAGTATGGTGAAATCCTTCGGAGGTTTGTCGGATGTAATGACTATCTGCTTTTTTGATTCCCTTAAGACGTTAAATGTGTTGAAAAACTCATTCTGTGTACTTTCCCTGCCAATGATGAACTGAATGTCGTCAATGAGAAGAACATCAAGATTTCTGTATTTATTGCGTATTTCCTGCGGACTTATCTTGGCTTCGTGGATAGACCGGATGATCTCGTTCATAAAAGCTTCGCTTGTAACATACAAAACTTTTTTGGAAGGGTTGGTATTGGCAATATAATTGCCTATTGCCTGCATAAGGTGGGTCTTACCAAGCCCCGGACCGCCATAGATAAAAAGAGGATTATAGAATTCGCCGGGGGATTCGGCCACGGCCAGTGCTGCTGAATAAGCCATGTCACTCGAAGAACCCTCGATAAAATTATCGAAGGTATAAATGGGATTGAGAGCAGTGGAAAAATTCTGACGGACAGGTGAATTCTTGGCATCTATCATCTGGAGCTCGTCAGCGCTCTTGAACTTGATCTCATACATATGTTCAAAGAAGGTGGAAATGGCTACTTTGATATTTGTTCCGTATTTTAACTCTATGTAATGATAATTAAGATTGGGATCCGAAGAAGTGATAATAAAAGTATCACCTTCAATGGATGATACTTTAAGAGGCATAAGCCATGCCTTAAATGAAACCTCCGGCAGATTAAGGTCTTCTTTTACGGAAAGAAGTATCTCCTCCCAATGTGCATTAACTGTATCGAGTAAATTATTGTTCATAAAACACCAACCCAGGTTACTTTTGAAAAATATTCGAACAATATGTTCATTTTATCGCAAAGTATATTATATCAATTTGTGGATAAATAAGCAAGAAAGAAAATTATCCACATACTGTTGATAACTCAAAAACAGCTTAAAACAAGGAAAATCTGAATATTTGTTGATTAATTTCGGATAACTCTGTGGATAACTTAAAGCTTCCTATTTTAAAATGTGGATTTTTTATCCGGTTTTTAAATTTTTCTTGACTTATGAAGGTTTAGTGCATATAATGTTAATGCTGTTTATTAAGCAGATTATTCTGTGCGGTTATTTAAATCGCAAAGCCTACCATAGAACAAGGAGGTGTATCCGATATGAAGATGACATTTCAGCCTAAGAAGAAATCACATGCAAGAGTACATGGTTTCCGTCAGAGAATGTTAACAAAGAACGGCCGTAAAGTTCTTGCAGCAAGAAGAGCAAAAGGAAGACATAAAATTTCCGCTTAAGGTCGCATTTATGTGACCTTTTCTTCTTTTTTCGGTTTTTTTCGGAGGCTTCAATCTTGACAGAATACACAAACAACAGCGATAAGATGCATGGGAAAAAGGTGTCGGACAGGATCAAAGACAGATCCCATTACTCATATGTCTATAAAAACGGTATATCCCATGCCAACAGAGATTTGGTTTTATACATTCTGAAAAACAATACCGGCACCAACAGAATAGGTATTTCGGTCAGTAAAAAGGTCGGAAACAGTGTTGTCCGACACAGGGTAGCACGTCTTATACGTGAGTGCTGCCGATTAAACGGGAACCGGCTTGAAGCCGGATACGACATAGTAGTTGTCGCAAGAGCAAACGCAAAAGGGAAAAATTATTTTGATATATGCAGGTCGTTTTTACACCTTGCAGGCTTACACGGAATCGAAAAGTGTCATGAAAAAGATATTAATGTTCCTGATTAAGATATACCGTAAGTTTATATCCCCTCTTAAAGGCAGGCCAACATGCATTTATTATCCTACCTGCTCGCAGTATGCCCTTGAAGCCATCGAGAAACATGGTGCTTTGAAAGGGTCTTTTTTTGCTGTAAAAAGAGTCTGCCGCTGCCACCCATATGCCAAAGGAGGCTATGACCCGGTACCTTAAAGGAGGAACGATCGTGTCAATCGTATTAACAAAAGTATCAGGCATTCTGGGGCCGTTCGCATTTATACTCGGCCTTATCCTAAACGGGATATATGAACTGATGGGACTTATAGGGATCCACAATCTTGCCCTTGCCATCATCCTGTTTACTATCGTAACAAGAATGCTAATGCTGCCGCTTACGATAAAGCAGCAGAAATTCACAAAGCTTTCGGCTCTTATGAATCCGGAGCTGCAGGCAATCACAGAAAAATACAAAGGAAAAAAAGATGAGATATCCCAGCGCAGGCTGCAGGAGGAAACTTCGGAAGTATACAGAAAATACGGCGCAAGTCCTCTTGGCGGATGTCTTCCTCTTCTCATAACCCTCCCTATAATGTTCGCATTATACAGGGTTATCTACAAAATGCCCGCCTACATAAACAGTGTTTATTCACTTTATGACAGTATCGTTGGTATTTTTGAGCGTTCGGGAATAGGCGACCAGACCTCGGCAATGAACGTAATTAGCAACTTTGTCAGCAGTTTCGGAGTTCCCGGAAGTGCAAGAGGCCTTGTTTCCGAGATAGGCAAGTATACATTCGGTTCGGGTGATTTCAAGAACCGCTGCATAGATGTATTCTCCTACTTCAACCAGACCAACTGGGATGCATTTGTTAACGGAACCCTTATCGAATCCGATTCCTGGAAGGCTCTCCTTGATGCAACCGGCAACACCGCAGGTACCTGGGCAGGATACTTAAAGGAAGTATTCGGTGAGAATTACATCACGGAACTCAGCCGTATCAACATTGTTGCGGATCTTCCGGGAAAGCTCAACATTGCCGATCTTGCGGATAAAGTAAATCTTTCCGATCTTACCGGAAGCATCTACTGGAACACATATGCTCTCGGAAGCAGCGTAAAGACTGCATTTACCGGAGATGCCCTTGTTACCATAGAAGAGATACTCCATGTTAACAAGTTTGTTGCGGGCATGAGCATCCTTGATACTCCCGGTTCCAAGATAATGCCGGGTATCTTCATTCCGATATTCGCCGTTGTTACGCAGCTTATCCAGACTGCCATAACAAACGTAAAGCAGAACCAGGAAAAGAAGAAGAAACAGCAGGAAGAGAATCCGATGGCTCAGAGCATGAAGGGTATGATGGTGGTTATGCCTTTCGTTTCGGGTGTCATTACCTTCAGCCTTCCTGTCGGCGTAGGTCTTTACTGGATCATGGGTACCGTTGTCCAAATCGTACAGCAGCTTCTTATCAATGTTTATCTTGATAAAAAGCCTGTTGAGGAGATCATCCAGAAATCCGTTGAAAAGAGCGAAAAGAGGCTTGAAAAATACGGTATCAAGTCACAGGGAAGCGGCAACGTTTCTTATGTAGCAAGAACATCAACAAAATCCCTCGCAGAGATAAGCAGGATCAAATCTGACAAGGATTCCTCGGCAGATTCGGACAGCACAAACAATACCGGATCGACGGGAGCATCTTCGGGTCAGAGTACAGGCAGCTCAGGCGGCAGAAGCATTTCGGATCTTGCAAATATCATGAAAAACAGAAATAAATAAACGGAGGCCAGACATGGAAGAATGGAAGGAGTTTACCGCAGGTACGGTAGAAGAAGCGGTTACGGAAGCTCTTTTGTATTTCCGTACTACCAGCGATAAAATAGAATACGAAGTAATAGAAAAAGAAAATGCCGGAGTTCTCGGTCTTTTCAAGAAAGAAGCAAAGATCAAGGTCAAGGTTAACGAGACCGTTGAATCAAAGGCACAGAAATTCATCAAGGATGTGCTCGGAGCAATGGGTATTGAGTCTGAAGTAGATGTTACTCTTGATGATGAAAAAGAGACGGTCCTGATCAATCTTGTAGGCGCAGATATGGGCGTTCTCATCGGAAAGCGCGGTCAGACACTGGATTCTCTCCAGTACCTTGTAAGTCTCGTTCTTAACAAGGACAGCGAGAAATACTTAAAAGTCAAGGTAGATACCGAAAATTACCGCGAGCGCCGTAAGGAAACACTTGAAAACCTTGCAAAGAATATTGCCGGTCGTGTAAAGAAATCGCATAAACCTGTAGCTTTGGAGCCCATGAACCCTTATGAAAGAAGGATCATTCACTCTGCGCTCCAGGCAGACAAGTATGTAGAGACCCACAGCGAAGGCGACGAGCCCAACAGAAAAGTCATCGTTTCCCTTAAGAAGGGCGTATCCTACAACAATTACAACCGCAGCGGTTCCTATGGAAGAAACAACAATTCCTACGGCGGAAGACAGAACCAGACAAGAAAGATGTCAACCAAGGAATTCCACAAGAAATACGGCGGAAACAGCAAGGATTACAGTAACGATTACAAGAAAGATTACGCAGCATATCTTGAAGAAAAGGCGGCTGCAAGGGCTGCTGCCGCTGCTGAAAACGCCGGAGAATAAGACCTTTACAGAAACAATCACGGCTAAAGCCCGATTGTTTCTGTTTTTTTGTGCGATATGAGAATATATAACGAAGACACTATAGCGGCTATAGCTTCCGGGGTGACAAACTCCGGCATAAGCGTGATAAGGGTGAGCGGACCGGATGCAATAAGCATAGTTTCCCGTATTTTCAAGGGCAGGATCCCTCTTACCGAAGCGGAAAGCCATACGATACATTATGGCTTTATTTGTGACGGCGAAAAAACAATAGACGAAGTTCTTGTCCTTGTTATGCGCGCTCCAAAGACCTATACACGTGAGGATGTTGTTGAGATCGACTGTCACGGCGGTGTCCTTATCACAAGAAAGGTGCTTGAAACCGTGCTAGGGGCAGGGGCAAGACATGCAGAGCCCGGGGAATTCACAAAAAGAGCTTTTTTAAACGGCAGGATAGATCTTTCCCAGGCAGAAGCGGTCATGGACATTATCGGTTCAACCGGAAATGCCGCCTTAAAACAGTCCGTAAAACAGCTTCGGGGGTCGATAAAAACAGAGATAGAGCGGCTTCGTGGCATTATACTCGATGATGTCGCATATATCGAAGCAGCGCTCGACGATCCGGAACATATTTCGGTGGACGAATACCGCGAAACACTTGAACAGCATATAAACTCAGTAACGGACGACGTTTCCGGACTAATAAGCTCCTTTGACAGCGGGCGGATCATAAAAGAAGGCATAGATACCGTTATCCTGGGGCGGCCAAACGTTGGAAAATCCACACTTCTTAATAATTTTGCAGGTGAGGAGCGGGCAATCGTCACCGATATCGCAGGAACGACAAGAGATCTGCTCGAGATACCCGTCTCCTTTGGAGGGATCGTACTTAACATCACCGATACCGCAGGGTTACGAGAAACAGATGACCCTGTGGAAAAGATCGGAGTTGAAAGGGCAAGGAAAAAGTCCGAAAATGCCGACCTTATCCTCTATCTTATCGACGGGACCGGGGAATTAAGTGGACAAGAGATCGAATCCGTCAGGTCTTATGTGGATAAAAATCTTATCGTACTCATCAACAAAAATGACGTGGAAGGCAGCATTTCCGCTGCGGATTTTGCACGAGAGACGGGAATTGATGCGATCGAGATCTCAGCTAAGAACAAAACAGGCATGAACATGCTTTGCGAGCGCATAAAAGAAATGTTCTTCAAGGGGAATATCCTTGAAAACGAGCCCGTTTTCGTCACAAACGAACGACATAAAAATCTGCTCTGTGAATCGCTTGAATCGCTTAAAGCTGCAAAAAACTCTTTAGACAGCGGCATGTCCGAGGATTTTATCACAATAGACCTGAATGCCGCGTATGACACCTTGGGACTCATCATCGGTGAAACACCCGACGAAGACCTTGTTAACAGGATTTTTGAGAAATTCTGCATGGGAAAGTAAGGTAAGATATGGCTTTTTTTTATGAATCATATGATGCTGCCGTTATAGGCGCAGGCCACGCCGGGTGCGAGGCTGCGCTTGCACTCGCGCGCCTTGGGATGAAAACCATCGTTTTTACCGTTGCCATGGACAGTATTGCAATGATGCCCTGTAATCCGAATATCGGCGGAACATCCAAAGGACATCTTGTAAGGGAACTTGATGCCCTTGGCGGTGAAATGGGCAGAAATATCGATAAAACCTTTATTCAGAGCAGGATGCTCAATGAATCCAAGGGTCCTGCCGTGCACTCCTTAAGGGCGCAGGCCGATAAAAGGGAATACAGCCAGGCAATGCGAAAAGTGCTTGAAAATACTGACAATCTTACCCTAAAGCAGGCCGAGATCACAGAGATCATTACAAATAAGAGCTATGACCCTAAAGAGTGGGAAGGAACGGAGGTAAATGCTGCCGGTGAGGAGCATGTTATCGGCGTGAAGACTCTGAGCGGCGGGATATATCCCTGCAGATGCGCTGTCCTTTGTACGGGGGTTTACCTTAAATCCCGCTGTATTTACGGAGAAACGGAGCAGTTTACAGGACCGAACGGGCTTCCGTCCGCGAATCATCTGACGGAATCTCTTATAAAGCTTGGCATAGAGATATTCCGCTTTAAGACCGGAACACCTGCGCGTGTTGACAAAAGGACCATCGACTTTTCAAAAATGGAGGAACAGCCGGGTGATGCGAAGATCGTGCCGTTCTCCTTTGAAAACGATCCGGAAAAACTGCAGAAAGACCAGGTTTCATGCTGGCTTACATACACAAACGAGGAGACTCACAGGATCATCCGCGAGAATATCGACCGCTCTCCTCTCTTTAACAAAAGCATAAAGGGGACCGGACCACGCTATTGTCCGTCTATAGAGGACAAGGTAATAAGGTTCGCCGATAAGGAAAGACACCAGATATTTATTGAACCAGAAGGTAATTATACAAATGAAATGTACCTTTCGGGCATGTCGAGCAGCATGCCGGAGGATGTGCAGATACGCATGTATCGTACACTCCCGGGGCTTGAGCATGCGCATATCGTCAGAAATGCGTATGCCATCGAATATGACTGCATTAATCCCATGCAGTTGAAGGCAAGCCTCGAATTTAAGCGGATCGGCGGGTTTTTCAGTGCCGGACAGGCAAACGGAAGCTCAGGATATGAGGAAGCTGCAGTCCAGGGCATCATAGCCGGGATAAATGCCGCAATGAAGCTTAAATCAAAAGAGCCGCTTGTATTAAAGAGGTCGGATGCCTACATAGGCGTGCTTATAGACGATCTTGTGACGAAAGAAACTAACGAGCCTTACAGGATGATGACTTCACGCGCCGAGTACAGACTGCTCCTGCGCCAGGACAATGCGGATCTGCGCCTGTCGAAATACGGACATGACGTAGGGCTTCTTTCAGACGAAAGGTATGAAAAGGTCGTAAGAAAGCAGGAAATGATCCGTCAGGAAACAGAAAGGCTTGCTTCGATCCATGTCGGCGCGTCAAAACGCATAAATGACTTTTTGACGGCGCATAATTCAACACCGCTTAATTCCGGCATCTCACTTGCGGATCTTCTGAGGCGTTCGGAGCTTAAATACAGCGACATACATGAGATAGATCCTGATAATATTGATATTCCTTATGATGTCAGTGAGCAGGTCGAGATAAATCTAAAATATGAAGGTTATATAAAGAGACAGAACGCACAGGTAGAGCAGTTTAAGAAGCTAGAATCAAAGCGGATCCCGGACGATATCGATTATTCCGATATATCTTCTCTCCGTCTTGAAGCTACGCAGAAGCTTTCAAAGATCCGTCCGGAAAGTGTCGGACAGGCTGCAAGGATATCCGGCGTTTCTCCGGCGGACATTTCGGTCCTGCTTGTTTATTTGGAGCAAAAGAAAAATGCAGACAGAACACATAATTGAAAGATTCAGTGAGGCGGGTTTTGAGATAACACGCGAACAGTCGGAACAATTTTTAAAGTATTACGGGCTTTTGGTCGAATGGAACGAAAAGTTCAATCTTACGGCAATAACAGACTTCGAAGAAGTTATCGTGAAACATTTCATAGACAGCTGCCTTGGTTCTTCTCTTATCGAAAACAAAGAAGGTATGCTGTGCGATATCGGGACGGGAGCCGGTTTCCCCGGCATTCCGCTCAAGATCATGTTTCCCGGACTTAAAGTACTGCTTGTTGATTCGCTTAACAAGCGTGTTGTATTCTTAAACGAAGTTATCAGGGAACTTGGATTAAAGGACATTACAGCCATACATGCACGCGCCGAGGAGATCGGCAGGAAGCCTGAATACCGCGAGATGTACGATACCTGCGTTTCAAGGGCAGTAGCCGCACTTCCGAGCCTTTCTGAATTATGCATCCCCTTTGTAAAAAAAGGCGGTCTTTTTATCGCATATAAATCACAAAAAGCAGCCGAGGAATTTGAAAGTGCACAAAATGCGTTAAAAACGCTCGGATGCAGCGGTGAGCTTAAGAACATTGATCTTTTCGGAGCTGACAGGACTTTTGTTCTTTGCAGAAAGGTCAGCAAAACACCTGAAAAATACCCAAGAGGCGGGGGAAAAGCATTTTCCAAGCCATTGTAAAAAAATATTTATTATTTTTAATTTTTGTTAGAAAAAGCCTTTTCAAACGACATCAAGTTGTGTATCATTAAATTTTGGGAAAGTGTGTTTACGGAGGTGTTCTTCTTGGCTAAAAAGAAAACGGCACAAACTGAAGATGATGCTAAGATCCTCGATGATATCTATCTCGAGATTAGCGACACTCTCCGCTCGTTAAAACTTGAGCGCCTGAATCTTGATTCTTCATTATCGGAAGACAGGCTGAAGTTAAAAGAGATCGAAGCCGGGACAGACCCTAACCGTAAGCTTTTTCATGTTTCATCGGCGAATGTATTTGATGCCGAAGCCGATGAGATAAGAAAAAGGATCTGCGAAAAAGAAGAAGCAGGTAAAAAGCTTGATGATAAAACCGCAGAGACAGAAATAAAGCGAAAAGCCATACATAATGCAAGAAAGCTTATGTTCAGGCTTTCTAACGAAGAAGGCGGACAGGAAAACACCATAGAAAACGAGGCTGATGATGTAAGCATATCAACTGCAGAAACATCAGGAACTGCCGAAACACAGGATAACAATTCGGATGTGTTTAGCGAAAAGGAGAAAAGAACCTTAAAGCGCAGGCTTTCGTCATGTATTGACGCGCTTGAGCTTGCGTCGAGAGTTACAGGGTTCGATCCGGAAAGAGCCAGAGTTGAGCTTTCTTTGGCAATAACCAAATTAAACGAGATTATATCGGGATTATAAGCAGCATATGATAAAGAATATTATTCTGGCTGACAGACACCAGCTTTTTATGGATGCACTGGGGCCTTTACTTGAAAAAAACCATGATTACTGTGTTTGTGGGATGTGTCCCGATGAAAAGGAGTTATTTTCCGCACTGCATGATATTAAAGCAAATGTTGTTATATTGGATGCCTTTTTTTCCGGAAATGGTGAAGCTGTACTAAAAAAGATCCACGAACGCTTCCCTGAATGCCTTGTAATAATGCTTGGTGAAACACGAGATACAGACTTTCTCTATAGAATATATAAGACCGGTATTTCAGGATTTGTCTTGAAAACTTCCGGGTTTTCCACGCTTGAAAAAGCCCTGAAGGTCGTACTTGAAGGCGGACAATACATAGAACCGGTTTTGATCCCTTCTTTGAAGGATATGATCGACAAGGCAGGAAAGAAGCACGATCCGGACGAGCAATTACTTACCAGGAGAGAAATGGAGATCCTCGTAATGGTAAGTAAAGGGCTGTATAATAAGGAAATTGCTTCAAACCTTAACATTAAGGAAAAAACTGTAAAAAACCACATGACTAATCTTTTTAAGAAGATTAATGTTGAGGACAGGATCCAGGCTGCAGTCTTCGCTGTAAAAAATGGATATGTTGATCCGGACTGATGTTTCACGTGAAACATTTTTGGTGCGACTAATTGCTTGGAAAGCTTCTTTTAGATTTAGTTGGTGGAACAACGGATTTACATCCGGATGTTCCACGTGAAACATTTTGTAAGCAACAAGCTGAGAGGTAGTTTTAAAGTGAAATTGATTTCTGTATCATCCGGGCATGGTTGTATGTTTCACGTAAAACATATTTTAGAGCTTGGCCGTATAAACAAATTTATATAATGATAGATTTCCAAAGAAACATATGATTAATGGTTGCATGTTTCACGTGAAACCTTTATAGTATAAACAGGATGATGTTTCACGTGAAACATACGATTCGATAAATGAGGCGTGACGTATAAAGGATCGGATACCTCATGCAACACGACAACAAAAATCGTGTAAAGTACTGTCGATCCAATCTGTGAGGTAAACATGGGGAAAACAATCGCAATAGCAAATCAAAAAGGTGGCGTGGGAAAAACAACTACCGCAATCAATCTGTCGGCATGCCTTGCCGAGCAGGGCATGAAGGTACTGACGGTAGATATCGATCCTCAGGGAAACACAACAAGCGGTCTTGGTATAGATAAAGATAATCTTACAAACACAACTTACCAGTTACTGCTCGGGGAATGTTCGGTAAGCCAGTGTATGACGGAAAGCATAATCAACAATCTGTTTGTTCTTCCGTCGGATGTAAACCTTGCCGGGGCTGAGATCGAACTTATCGGTATAGAAGAAAAAGAATTCATTCTGAAAAAAGCAATAGCAGATGTAAAGGCTTTCTTTGATTATATAATCATAGACTGTCCTCCTTCTCTCAGTATGCTGACAGTTAATGCAATGACTACAGCCGATGCGGTCCTTGTTCCGATACAATGCGAATTCTATGCACTTGAGGGCCTTTCACAGCTGCTGCATACAATTGATCTGGTAAAGCAAAGACTCAATCCTTCTCTTGAGATCGAAGGAATAGTATTTACTATGTATGATGCAAGGACAAATCTTTCTGCCCAGGTTGTTGAATCGGTTAATTCATATCTTGCAAAGAAGGTTTATAAATCTATCATACCGAGAAACGTAAGACTTGCCGAAGCTCCAAGCCATGGCCTTCCTATCAATTTATACGATCCGAAGTGTATTGGCTGTGAAGCTTACCGAAATCTTGCAGAAGAAGTGATGAACAAAGATCACAAGACCATTAAGCTTTCAACATATATCACAAAAAAGAAATGATCAGTTTGCGGTAGGAGTTATACAATGGCAAAGAAAAGCGAACCTAAAAGCAAAGAAATCATAAAGTCACAGGGCAGAGCAACAGCAAAAGATTTTAAGCCGGCGAACTTCGCTAAAAAAGACACAGATAAAACCAAAAGTGCAGTTAAAGAAGCGGCTCCCGCATACGGTAAGACGGTTGTTAAACGTGGGCTTGGGAAAGGACTGGATGCACTGATACCAGGCGAATCATTAGGCGAACTGCCAAACAGCACTGATGTTTCACGTGAAACATTAAAGCTGAATATCAATCTTATAGATCCAAATCCAAAGCAGCCCAGGAAGAAATTTGATGATGACAGCCTTCAGGAGCTTGCGGCATCTATAAAAGAACATGGGCTTATTGAACCAATTGTGGTCCAACAGTTCGGTGACCGCTATATAATCGTTGCAGGCGAAAGAAGATGGCGCGCATGTAAGATCGCAAATGTGACCAATATCCCTGTTGCCATCGTGAATTTCACGGATCAGCAGCTTTTTGAAGCAGCACTTATTGAAAATATCCAGAGAAAAGATCTGAATCCCATTGAAGAAGCAGAGGCATACAACGTCTTGATAAAAGAGTACCATCTCAAACAAGATGAAGTGGCTGAGAAAATGTGCAAGAGTCGTGTTGCCGTAACAAACAAACTCAGACTACTAAATCTTGATGCCAAGGTACGACAGCTTGTGGTTGAAGACATGATCACAGACGGGCATGCAAGAGCACTTCTTGCAATAAAAGATCCTAACCTTCAATACAGGATCGCAATGAAGGTTTTTGATGAAGGTCTTACGGTACGTGAAACAGAAAAGCTTGTTAAATCCGAACTTTCACCTAAAAGAAAACAGATCAAAGAAGTTACTGCAAATCGTCTGGATCAGATACAGATCAAGGACCTGGAAGAAAAATTAAAGCGTTCTTTGGGGACCAAGGTAACTATCAATCAAAAAGACGGAAAAAAGGGAAATATTGTTATCGATTATTATTCACCTGACGAGCTCGACAGACTGTACGATCTGCTCAGAAAGGTATGATATTGATCGGAACGGAGTACAAAAATGGGTAAAATATTAAAAGCTCTCACAGAGAGCGAGGCATTATTGACTTTAACCATCTGCTTTGCCGTTACATTTGTATTGGCTGTGGTATTGCTTGTTCTTGTGATCAGGCTTTATTCAAAATATAAGACATTTATGACCGGCGCAGACGGCAAGAGCATCGAAGAACAGCTTGCCAAAAGGCTTGCCGATATCGATAAGTTAAAAGTATCAAGCGAAGATGCAAAGAAACATCTTAAGCTTCTGGATGAAAATGTTGCAAAGACATATCAGAAATGCGCGTTCAGAAAATATGATGCATTTGAAGGCCTTGGCGGGCATCTGAGTTTTTCGCTCTGTATGCTGGATTCAGAAGATGATGGCTTTGTTCTCTCATCGGTTCACACCAGAGAGGGCTGCTATTCATATATTAAAGAGATAATAAAAGGGGAGAGTTTTGTTTTACTGTCGGATGAGGAGAAGAATACGCTGGCAGAAGCCAAGGCAGGAAAACAGTAAACTCCGTAAGGAACACGCAACAAATGGAAAAAAGTAACTCACAGGAACTGTCTGTCGAGTCCATCAGAGGCGGAGAGATACTGGCGAAAGATATCAATCTGAACAACGGCACATTGTTTATGTCTGAAGGTGCTGTTCTTAAGAGTAATTCGGGTCCCAGGTTAAAATCTCTCGGGATAAGAAATGTCTATATCGTTCCTCCTGATGAAAAAGAACTGATCGAACAGACAACGGAAAGTATCATTTCCGGACAGTGCAAGGATATCGTCAAGACGACGATAGACAAGTTCTCATACGGAATTGATTCGGATCTCGAAGAAATTGCAAAGATAGCGGAACAGATCATGCTTGAGGTTTTGTCACAACCTGAAGTGTTGTATAATGTTTCCCGAATCCGTGACAAGAGCGAGAGATTTTATCTCCACTGCATCAATGTTGCAGCGCTTTCGGTGCTTGTCGGCATTAAATCAAAAATGCAGGAAGACCGGCTTAAAGGGCTGGCTATTGGTGCACTGCTCCATGATATCGGCTTGATCTTTATTCCGTTCAATCTTTCAAAGATAGAGATCGGGCATGTAGATGATGCTACAGACAAAGAACTAAAGAGGCATGTGATCTACGGATATTCGGTAGTTGAGCGCGAGACATGGATCCCGGTAAATGCAAAAGAAGTAATAATCGGGCATCATGAACGGGTTGACGGGACGGGATATCCGTTCAGGCTTACCGCCGACAGGATATCACTTGAAACAAAGATCGTTTCTATCTGCGATGTATTTGACAGTATCGTTTACGGGATTTTTTATAAAAAACGCAAGGTAAACGAAGCGATGGATTATATCGTCAGTCAGGCAGGACTTGCCTTTGACGTGAAGGCCGTCCGGAGTTTTGTAGATTCGGTCGCTGCGTATCCGATCGGTACAACGGTAAGTACAAACAACGGAGATACCGGAATAGTAATAAGACAGAATAACGGTGTTCCGACGCGCCCGGTATTAAAGATAAGAACGATTTCGGAAAACAGTAAATTCAAGCCCGGCGATGAGCTTGACCTTACAAAAGATCTAACGACTATGATACTTGATTCAATAGGATAAAAAAGGGGAAAAAACATGGATGAATTAAACAACACAGTAAAACTTCAGAACGAGACAAACGCAGAAGCCGCAGCACCGGCAGAAACAGTAACGGCAGCACCTGCAGAGACAGCAAAGCCTGAAGAAGTAAAAGAAGAAACAGTTTCTATGGGCGAATTCAATGACGAGATCAACAAGTCGCTCCACAAATATGCCGAAGGCGATATCGTTACCGGGTCTGTTATCGGCATCAGCGAAACTGAAGTAACGGTCGATCTCGGATCTTATGCAGAGGGTATTGTTAAAGCTGCTGAGATGAGCAACAACCCTGCATTTTCGATCAAAAATGACGTAAAAACCGGCGACACTATCACCGCAATGGTCCTTCGCGAGAACAAAGAGGGCAATATCCTGCTTTCCGTTAAGAAAGCAGATGACAAGCTTGCCTGGGACAAGCTTAAAGAGCTTAAAGACCAGAAGACAGTAAGCACCGTCAAGGTGGCAGCAGCAGTCAAGGGCGGATGTATTGCATATCTTTGCGGTATCCGTGCATTTATCCCGGCTTCGCAGCTTTCCGTTTCTTATGTTGAGAACCTTGAGGAATACAAGGGCAAAGAACTGAAGGT
>JAEEGL011709257.1_pt1 | contig 26668 bp, 21 predicted proteins | sample 9134231 | NCBI WGS metagenome assembly JAEEGL01 (sample SAMN16246548, study PRJNA631951) | gut metagenome | biome: gut microbiome; feature: rumen; material: fiber-attached | host: Bos | place: Iran: Karaj | collected 2018-10 | reverse complement strand
CCCAGTTATCCGTGACCTCGTGGTGGACCGTTCGGCTTTCGACAAGATCATTCAGGCCGGTGGCTACACCAGCATCCGCACTGGTCAGGCTCAGGACGCCAACGCCATCCTCATTCCCAAGCAGGATGCCGACGAAGCTATGGACTGCGCCAGCTGCATCGGCTGTGGTGCCTGCGTCGCCGCTTGTAAGAACGGCTCCGCCATGCTCTTTGTCAGCTCCAAGGTCTCTCAGCTCGCCCTGCTGCCGCAGGGTCGCGTGGAGGCTGCCAAGCGCGCCAAGGCCATGGTCGCCAAGATGGATGAACTCGGATTCGGCAACTGCACCAACACCCGCGCCTGCGAGGCCGTGTGCCCGAAGAACGAGACCATCGCTAACATTGCCCGCCTGAACCGCGAGTTCATCAAGGCAAAGCTGGCCGACTAACTCTGTAAGGTTGTGAGGTTATAAGGTTGTGAGGTAATGAGGTGTATCAGCATCTCAACACTTCATCACCTTATAACCTCAACACCTTTTTATATTATAATATATGGGCGTAACATTCGATAACAGCGAAGAGCGTTTCGTGTTCGACTTTGAGCACGACGGGACGGATGACATTGTCAGCCTGACAGGCGAAGGCTATCAGGTGGAAGCATTTGGAAAGTGCTTCTACTATGGTTATGAGTTTTCGGATCAGGTGGACGGCAACGTGCGTTCTGCCTTCATCAAGCACGTCAAGTTCACAGATGACCTCCAGAACAATCCCGACCTGACGCAGTTTATCAAAAAGGCGATAGACCAGCTTAACCGTCGCATCAACCTCTATGACTACAATCTCGTAGTGATGCCTGAGTCATCAAGCCGTGTCAACCAGTACATGTTGCGTTACATCTACCGCTTTGCCCAACCCCTATTAAGGAAAATGGAGTTGGTGAAGTCTCTTCCCGCAAGCATCTCTTTCGATATGGATGCCTACGAGCAGTCTTATCTCAACGATGTTTTGGAAAATGGACGGCCTCGTTACACTCAGACACAGAAGGAGGAAGTGAAACAGTCAATAGGAAAAATGCTTGACTTGATTCATCAGAAGGACTATTTCACCATCGCTCGCGATGTGAGGAAGAGTCGCTTCCGTCCATATATGATGAACTTCCTTCGCTTTGCCTCGGAGCAGGACAAAGAATTGTGCGCCACCATCAGGAACCAGAACATCCTTGTTATTGACGATGTAACGACCAGTGGTTCAACGCTGAATGAAATTCTGCGAGTCTTGCGCATACTCAATGAAGACAACAAAGTGTCCATCTTTAGCCTTATTGGTCGTAAGGATTTGATGGCAGAGATGATGAATTAGCCGACTAATTTTTTAAGGTTTACACCTTAATTATATTATAGGAGGGCTGAGAAATGAAAGGGAAAACGTATTATCGCTATATATGGTTGCTGGATTTGTTGCTCACCAGCGATCCACTCCCCTTTGAAGATATCTGCATGATGTGGGAGGCGAATCCCATGTCTGATGGTCCATTGGCCCTTCGCACTTTCCACGAACATCGCAAGGGTATAAAGGAAATGTTCGGGGTGGATATAGATTGCGACCGCAAGAACAATACCTATTTTATAAAGAACCCGGAGATATTGGACAACCGTATGGCGAAGTGGCTGCTGCGCAAGTATAGTATCCCGCAGGACTTCGCGACGTTCCATAGTATGAAAGACCGCATCCTACTGGAAGAGATACCACTGGGACAGGCGTTTCTGAATGACATCATCGAGGCGATGAAGTCCAACGTGGAACTGCAGGTTGACTATCAGCGTTACGAATACGAACACGAGGAACACCTGCAGACACTGCATATTCAGCCCTACGCGCTGAAAGTTTATAATCGCCGCTGGTATTTGCTGGGATTCCTCTCCGAACAGAACGGCCTGCGCACAATAGCCTTAGACCGCATTCTTCACTTGAAGTTGCTCGCAAAAAGTTTCACGCTACCCGAGGACTTCAACCCCCGCCAGTACTTCGCCAATGTCGTAGGTATATATACGAGCCAAAATCTCCCCGTCGTGAACGTGAAGATTCGAGCTTACGGTGTACAGGCTGAGTATCTCAACTCCACGCCGCTGCACAAAAGTCAATCTCTCGTTTATTACAAACACGGCGAGTTTGCCGAATTCACCTATCGCCTCTGCGAGACTCCTGAACTCGTCAGCCAGCTCTTGGCAATGGGGGATAAGGTAGAGGTGTTGGAACCTGAGACACTGAGGGAGAGGATGAAGGATGAGGTAAGGAAGATGAGGGAGAGATATGAGTGAACAACTTATTTATTAACTTATAAAACTTACCACTATGACAGACAAAGATCATATTGAAGAGGTTATCAAGCGAACATTTATTGTTATTAAGGAAGTCTATAAATCTCAAAAGGAAGGTGATGCCAAACCAATAGTGGCATCTCGTAGTCGAATCATTTTTCCAAAGAAGAGAGAAGAAGATGATAAGAAAAAGCCTGTGACAAGAGTTAGTGAACAAGAATTACGTTTCATTTTTGTAGAGCAACTTAACGAATACCTTCATTCATCAGAGGGTGAAAATTGGGATGTTTACTATTCTGTTGAAACTCCGACCATAAAGAAATATTATTTTAAAGAAGATCCCCCAAGACATGATGAAGATAATGGACAGTCTGCAAATTTTGATTTAGTTATACACAATAGCACTGATTTAAGCAGAATAGCCTTAATAGAATTTAAGGCTAACAATCCTGACATTCATGACTATCAGAAAGACTTCGTGAAGTTAACAAATCAAGAAGAGGAAGGTGAATACAGATATTTTATTCAGCTTCTAGAGAATACTAGAAATGGAAAAGATTACACGACAGATACACGCTTGAATATTTTGGAGAAAATTTTTCCAAGTAAAACCGAAACTAAATGGACAGATAAATGGGGAAAACATAAGGTCATTGTTCATTGCGTTTCATTAGAGAAAGGTGAGAATGAAAAATGCATAATAAAATTTACGGAGTATCCAATTAATAGTTAAACACATACAATCGACCTCTCTTCAGCGGCGTTTTGCATATTGAACGGCAAAAACGCCGCTTTTTTGTGACTTTTCATTCGAGGAAGAATGGCGAAATCAAGCAGACGTGAGATCGATTACATATAGAGAGATCGAGCCAGATATTAGGACGTGAGCCTTGATGAGCCTTGGGTCGTCAAGCTGAGGGACTGGACGTATAAGCCGAGACAACGGGACGTGGTGCTTTAACATCACTTCCGATACTTCAATAGAGAATAATCTGAAGGCTGCGAACCGAAGAGCCTGGTTAGTTTGTGTTAGGTTTTGTTAGGTTTTTGTTAGGTTTTTGTTAGGTTTTCGTTAGGTTTTGAAACTGAAAATAGGCTTGTAATCGGCTGTAGGTTAACACATTAACACACTCTATGTTAGGTTTTGTATCTTTTTTCCGAAAAAAAAATTTTGAGAGGGGGTCTATAGAAAGTTTTTTGAGAAAAAACATGCAAAACCTAACGGAAAAGGGCACAACACACTGTGTATTAGAATGTTGTGCCCAATATTTACATTTCAAAACCTAACGAAAACCTAACAAAAACCTAACCAAAAACTAACCAAACAGAAGAAGTGTTATCTTCGAGTGAAGGAGTTGAGGTCGAAGAGGAGAATGAAGCGTATCCGACATCTGGTGTCGAAGAGGAAACTAACGTCATCGATGAAGAGGAATTGGTTCATCGATTTCTGGAGAATCTGTAAGATTTACACAAAATCAACACAAAACAGCCCTCCCTTCTGCGGTGTTTTTGCATATTTAACCTATCAAACGCCGTTTTTTGTGACTTTTCATTCGTATTATATATAATGGGGGACTATTCCTCTTAATTAACATAAAACAGTTATGACGAACAACAAAACCAACACTGAAAAACTGATTACCGAGAACCGCCATTTGGTGGAGGCTGTGGCGAAGCAGTATCAGAACCGTGGGCCTACGCTGTCTAACTTTCAGCAATTCAGATTCGGAGTTTGAGGAAATAGACGTTAATAATTATCAAATAAGCGACTAAAAGTTTGAGTGTAAACGAATTTGTTGTATTTTTGCAGCAGAAAACTTCAAAAGATAAAAATATGGAAAAGAAATACTTCAGACTAAATAAGAATGCAGGATTATTTGAGTTCTTGTCTCACAAACCTCTGTGGTGGAGAATGCTTTTAGAGGACAGGGATTTGTATATAAATGTAAGAAAGGACAACAGAATAAATGTTTACTATCGTGGCGCTTCTATTATGAGCCTTAGCTATAATGGAGGCAAAGTAATAGCTGAAATTCACAACTATTACTTAGGGTGTGATAAAGATACATGTACGGCTTTAGGCATTAAATACGGGAATGTAAAGGAGTGCCCAGAAGAACTTGTATGCAGACTTCCAATGATAAAAAAACGAGTTGAGGCAAACAAAAAATACTTAGCTTGTTTAGATGATGAAGGAAAGCAAGGAATCATCTATTCAAGTGAAAAGTTTGTTCAATCACAAATCTATATGAATGATAGCCATTACTTCGATACTGAATTTGCGCTCAGATTGGATGATGGAACAGATATAAGGATTGATTTGGTTAAGATGTCTGATAGTGGAGAAATCTGTTTTGTGGAACTGAAACTTATTGATGACCAGCGACTTTATCCTTCAAGGGGAGAGCGCGCAGAGATAATAACGCAGATGGCTAATTATGAGAAGTTTATTATTGAGGCAGATAAGTTGAAAGGAAAAACAGGTAAGCCTATTCTTGTAGAGTATTATACGACAGTGCTGGAAATCATGGAGAAGATAGGTGTTCATCGTACATCTGCCAAACCTATAACGGTACATGATAAGGTCTTTCTCCTAATAAAACAGACATATACAAAGAAGTCAACAGGAAGAGACAAACGCCTGAATACTATCAAGGAAGTTTGTGATGGCTTATACTCAAATATTGATGAAGTACTAACTGACTACTATCGTTTATGAAAATTACCATTCATCGCGGCACGCACCAGATAGGAGGTTGTGTGACAGAATATGAGAGTGAGGGCTGGAAGCTGTTCGTAGATTACGGAGAGGAACTGCAAGGTGGGCCGAAAACAGGGACTCTGAAAGTGGAGGGGTTGACTCATGGCTACCTCTCCAAGAGTACTCTGCTCATCACGCACTATCATGGCGACCATATAGGAAGTGTTGTTGATTTGCCAGAATCACTTCCTATATATATGGGTGGATTGGGCGTTAAAATTCAGGATTTGCTTTCAACACAGCTTTCCCATAGGGATGAACGACAGGCAAAGTTAAAAGAAAGACTGGATTCTTTTTACACGTTCAAGCCAAACGAATTGCTAACTATTGGACCTTTTAAGATAACTCCTATTAATATTGACCATTCGGCCTTTGATGCTTATGCCTTCAAAATTGAAGCAGAGAAAATGAGCATTTATCATACTGGTGACTTCCGTTCTCACGGGTTCAGGAGTGGTAAATTCTCTAAACTCATGGAGAAGTATGTTGGTAATGTGGATTATATAGTGAGTGAGGGAACCAACATTAGGAGAATAACCAAGGGGGCTGAGAAGGAAAGCGATCTTCAAAAGAGATTTATTGAATGTTTTAAGGATCATTATGCAAATGTAGTTTATTTGTCCTCTACAAATATAGACCGTCTATTTAGCTTGTATCATGCTGCTTTGGAAGCTAAAAGACCTTTTTTGGTTGACGAATATCAGAGGAAAATGATGGATACTATTGTAAATGATGGTGGCCTTTGGAATAAATCCACGCTTTATCAATACGGTAAATTCCCACCCTACGATGTAAGTCATAACATGAATCCAATATTAAAGAAACTGATTGAGGATAAAGGTTATGTATTAATAGCACGTGTAGGGTCACAATTTGATAAAATCATCAATTTGCTTCCAGGCGAGAAACACAAGTATCTGTCCATGTGGAAAGGATATGTTGATGAAAATTGTGAGGCCTATAATCCCAGCCTTGCCAAGTCGTTAGGCAAGGACTATGAATATATGCACACAAGCGGCCATATTGATATGGCAGATCTGCGTGAGTTCTTCCGTTTATTGCATCCTAAAGGTATTATCCCCATCCATACGGAAAATCCAGAAGAATTTGCCAACCACTTCAGCGATGAATTTCCCATTATTGTACTCAACGATGGAGACTCCTTCTCGCCTATTTCCCTGCAAATCGCTACGGGAGAAATAATCAATTGGGGTGGTTTTTAGGTACAAATCATCGATTGCATGCGCCTTTCGTGCAGTTTTTTCGCTAAAAATGAGAGAGAACTCACAATTTTATTGTACCTTTGCGCCCAGAACTTGGCACCAGACAAATACTGATGCCAAGATGGTGAGAAAATGAATCGTTCTACACAAACTCTACTGACGAAGGTGGCCACAGAGTTGGCCAAACCCGAATCGCTGTGCGGCCTGTTTCACGAACATCGTGATGGCGACCCCCTACCCTCTCAACCTGCGTTGGCTGAGGCCATGGATTTGTGCCGCAGTATTCTCTTCCCCGGCTTCTACGGGAAGAGTAATGTCAATAACCAAAACCTCCTTTACCATATCGGTGTTTCTGTGGAGCAGCTTTATACCTTGCTGTGTGAGCAGATCCAGGCGGGCTTGTGTTTTGCCACAGGCTGGGCAGAGGTAGAGGCCTACGGCAACACTTACATCACAGCACAGGATGTACGCCGACAGAAAGCCGGCGAACTGGCACGAGCCATGATTGACCGTCTGCCGGTGCTTCGCCAGACGCTGGCCACAGATGTGGAGGCAGCTTATTTGGGCGACCCAGCGGCAGAGAGCTATGGAGAAGTTATCTCGTGCTATCCTGTCATCAAAGCCATCACGAATTATCGTATTGCCCATGAGCTGCTGTGTCTGGGGGTGCCTCTGATTCCACGAATCATCACAGAAATGGCACATAGCGAGACGGGTATTGACATCCATCCAGGTGCCACGATAGGTCATCATTTCACCATCGACCACGGAACAGGCGTAGTGATAGGAGCCACCTGCATTATCGGTAACCATGTGAAGCTGTATCAGGGCGTCACGCTGGGTGCTAAAAGTTTCCCCATGGATGATAACGGACATCCCATCAAGGGTATTCCCCGTCACCCGATTTTGGAGGACCATGTCATCGTTTATGCCAACAGCACCATTCTCGGCCGCATCACCATCGGACACGATGCCATCATCGGCGGTAACATCTGGGTGACAGAGGACGTGGAGCCGGAAACAAAAATTCTTCAGAACAAATATTGCCACTAACATGACAAGCGAACTTATCGCCAAGACCTTCCAAGGCCTTGAACCCCTGCTGGCACAGGAACTCACGGAACTGGGCGCCAGCGACATCCAGATTGGACGCCGTATGGTGACCTTCACAGGAGACAAGGAAATGATGTACCGTGCAAACTTCTGTCTGCGTACTGCCATTCGCATCCTGAAACCTATCAAGTACTTCAAGGCCAAGAGCGCCGACGATGTCTATGCTGCCGTGAAGGAGATAGACTGGACGGAGTACCTGTCGCCACAGACCACCTTTGCGGTGGACAGCGTGGTCTTCTCGCCAGAATTCCATCATTCCAAGTTCGTGGCCTACAAGGTCAAGGACGCTATCGCTGACCAGTTCCGCGAGCGTACCGGCTCGCGCCCGAATGTCAGCGTCTCGAATCCTGATATCCAACTGCATATCCATATCTCTGACTACGATGCCACCCTGGCACTGGACAGTAGTGGCGAAAGCTTACACCGTCGGGGCTACCGTCAGGAGACCGTAGCTGCGCCATTGAATGAGGTGCTGGCCGCAGGTATTATCATGATGACCGGCTGGAAGGGTGAGACAGACTTCCTGGATCCCTTCTGCGGCAGCGGCACATTATGTATAGAGGCCGCACTCATAGCTCGCGGTATGGCTCCAGGTATCTTCCGTCAGAGTTATGCCTTCGAGAAATGGCCCGATTTTGACCGCGACCTCTTTGAGCAGGTGTATAACGATGATAGCAATGAACGCGAATTCGAGCACCATATTTATGGACGCGACAATGACCCAAAAGCCGTAGGAATCGCTTCGCGCAATGTTCGTGCTGCAGGACTCTCAAAGGATATCACCATCGAGGATGCCGACTTCACAAAGGTGCCCCTGAAAGGACAGATGGAAAACTGCCCTCTGATTGTCACGAATCCGCCTTATGGCGAACGAATCTCATCACCCGACTTGCTGGGTCTCTACAAGACTATTGGTCAGAAGCTGAAGAGAGAACACACAGGTGGTGAGGCTTGGGTGCTTAGCTTCCGTGAAGAGTGCTTCGAACAAATAGGACTGAAGCCCTCGCTGAAGACACCTCTATATAATGGTTCCCTCGAATGCGAACTGCGTAAATATGTGCTTTTTGATGGACGATTGGACGAGCATCGCGCGGCTGGAGGCACCGTGAAGACAGATGAAGAACGGCGTGAAATGGCCCAGAAGCACCGCTTCAAGAAGCATCGCGATGATTTCCGCAGGAGCTTCGATGACGAAGAGCGCGGCGAACATCGTGAATTCCGCGAACGAAGAGGTAGCGGAGACCGCGACCGCAGAAATGGTGGAGAGCGCAGAGGGTTCCGTGGCGACCGCGAAGAAAGCGAAGACAACCACCGCTTCAACAGATTCTCTAAGAACGACAACTACAAAGGGCGCCGCGAAGGCTTCGGAGGAAAAGGCGGCAAGCGAGATGGTGGACGCGGTGACTATCGCGCCAAGGGAGACAACCGTGCTGCCCGCCAGGCTGCCCGCAAACGTTTCTTTAATTCCGACGACAATAATGAAGAGGATTAAACTATTGGCGGCAGTATTGATAGCTGCCGCAACGACAATGGCACAGACCACAAAGAAAAGCTTTACGCTGAACGACCTGCTGGGAGGTGGTTCCACGTTCTGGAACCTTCAGCCGAAGTATATGTTTTCCACTTGGTGGGGCGAGAGGCCTGTGGAACTGACCGTGGAAGATGCAAAGATTATTGGGAGTGAAGAATCCACATTGTTCACTTGCAATGACATTAATGCTGTGTTAGGCGAGAAGATACTTCGTTCCTGCACCTCTGTCACCTTTCCCTACGCCGACCAGTCTATCGTGAAGATACAAACGAATAAGGAAATCATCCTGGTAGACTTCAAGCAGAAAAGTATCGTTTGGCGCGGACAGATTCAGGAAGGTGCCAGCGAACTGGTGTGGAACAAGGAAAGCCGTGCAATGGCATATTGCATCGGCAGCAATGTCTTTGTCCAAACAGCTGAAGGTCGCAGAATACAGATAACGTCAGACGGCAATGACGATATTGTCTATGGACACAGCGTAAGCCGCGATGAATTCGGCATAAGCAGTGGACTCTTCTGGAGTCCCAACGGGCAGCGGCTGGCCTTCTACAAGAAGGATCAAAGCCGAATTCCGAGCTACCCGCAGGTAGATATCACCAAGCGTATTGCCGCCACTTATGTAGATAAATACCCCATGGCCGGAGAGGAAACAGAGGATGTCAGCGTGGCTGTCTTTGACCTCACCACAGAGAAGGTCGTATGGCTGAAGAATCCGAAACCCATGACTGATTACATGACAAACCTCTCATGGGCTCCCGACGGAAGCAAGCTCTTTGTCTTCGAACTCAACCGCGACCAAAACCACATGCAGCTCTACGGCTACAATGCCGCTACGGGCGAGAAGGATACAGAACCGCTGGTGGAAGAGAAGCACCCGAAATACGTAGAGCCAGAGAATATATTGCGCTTCCTGCCTTGGGATGCCACGAAGGCGGTAATGCAGACACGCCGTGACAACTGGAATCATCTCTACCTGGTGGACTTCAAGAAGGCGGTTTATCCTGAATGGAGGGATGCACAGGGCGGAGGCACCACCTGTGACCATGTGGCGGTAACGCTCCTGACCCCCGGAGAATTCGAAATCCGCGATTTCATCGGCTTCAACGAGAAAGAGAAGACGGCTCTGTTCGTGGGAAATGTGACACATCCACTGCACCACACGATTCACGCTGTGAAAGTGAAGAGTGAGAAAGCGAAAAGTGTAAATATCAAATTACTCTCTACAGGCGAAGGCGTTCATAGCGCTTCGCTCAGTGTTGCTGGCACTCAAATCTTGGACACCTATTCGTCGCCGACCATCACCCGAAAAGTGGACCTCATTAATACTAAAAATGGCGAAAGCACCAATGTGTTGACAGCAGAGGATCCATGGAAGGACTACAATGTGCCGGAAATCAGCGGCGGAAGTATCAAAGCCGCCGATGGGGTGACAGACCTCTACTACCGCCTCATCAAACCAGTGGACTTCGATTCTTCAAAGAAGTATCCCACTGTCATCTATGTTTACGGAGGTCCGCATGCTCACAACGTTCAAGCTTCCCGCGGATATTACTTCCGCGGTTGGGAGATTTATATGGCTCAGCTGGGGTATGTGGTCTTCGTTCTCGATAACCGTGGCTCGCAGTATCGAGGCTTGAAATTCGAGCAGGCCACCTTCCGTCACCTCGGCGATGAGGAGATGAAAGACCAGATATGTGGCGTGGAATTCCTGAAGACACTGCCTTATGTGGATGCCAACAGATTGGGAGTGCACGGCTGGAGTTACGGCGGTTTCATGACCACGAATCTGATGTGCTCCTACCCCGATGTCTTCAAGGTAGGCGTAGCAGGTGGACCCGTCATCGACTGGAAATATTATGAGGTGATGTACGGCGAGCGCTATATGGACCGTCCGGACGAAAACACGGAAGGCTATGCCTCCTGCAGCCTGTTGCCAAAGGCCAAGAACCTGAAAGGTCGCCTGCAGATAATCCTCGGATACAATGACCCCACTTGCGTCCCACAGCACACGCTCAGCTTTATCCGTGCATGCATTGATGCTGGAACTCAGCCCGACCTCTTCCTCTACCCTGGAGATGAACACAATATGGCAGGAACAGACCAAATTCATCTTCACGAACGCATCACCCGCTATTTTGAAGACTATTTAAAATAATGATACATTTATAATTATATGAAACTATTGCTACTTGGAAGTGGCGGACGCGAGCACGCTCTCGCCTGGAAAATTGCTCAGTCGCCCAAGATTGAAAAACTATTCATCGCCCCTGGCAACGCAGGAACGAGTGAGGTGGGCGAGAACGTAGCCCTGAAAGCAGATGACTTCGCAGGCATTAAAGACTTTGTTCTCCGCGAAAAGATAGATATGGTGGTAGTAGGTCCCGAAGACCCATTAGTGAAGGGTATTTATGACTTCTTCTGCAACGACGAACAACTAAAGAATATCCCTGTTATTGGTCCTTCCAAGGCAGGTGCACAACTCGAAGGCAGCAAAGATTTTGCTAAAGGATTCATGCAGCGCCACGGAATTCCGACTGCAGCCTATCAGACCTTTGACGGCACCACCCTGGAGGAGGGTTTGTCCTTCCTCGAAACGCTGCAGCCTCCCTATGTCCTCAAAGCCGACGGCTTGTGTGCCGGCAAGGGAGTACTCATCCTTCCTACCTTGGAAGAGGCGCAAAAAGAACTGAAAGAAATGCTGGGCGGAATGTTCGGACAAGCCTCCGCCCGTGTAGTCGTTGAAGAGTTCCTGAGCGGTATTGAGTGCTCTGTATTTGTGCTCACCGATGGCAAGGATTATAAGATCCTGCCAGAAGCCAAGGACTACAAACGCATCGGCGAAGGCGACACAGGATTGAATACAGGCGGCATGGGAAGTGTTTCACCTGTTCCTTTTGCTGACAAGGCATGGATGAAGAAAGTCGAAGACCGCATCATCCGTCCTACCGTGAAGGGACTGGCGGAAGAAGGTCTGGAGTACAAAGGCTTTATATTCTTCGGCCTGATTAACTGCAACGGTGACCCAAAAGTCATTGAGTATAACTGTCGTATGGGTGATCCTGAGACAGAGACGGTTATGTTGCGCATAAAAAGCGACCTCGTTGACTTGCTCGAGGGTGTAGCTCAAGGAAACTTAGAAAGCCGCCAACTGGAGTTCGACGAACGTTCTGCTGTCTGTGTCATGCTTGTGAGCGGTGGATATCCGGGGCATTATGAAAAAGGGAAAGTCATCTCTGGAATTCCGGACGTGCAAGGAAGTGTTGTCTTCCACGCTGGAACAGCTCTTAATGCCGACAGGGAAGTAATAACAGCAGGCGGTCGCGTCATCGCTGTATCATCCTATGGGAAGAACAAGGAGGAGGCTCTCGCAAAGAGCTTCACGGAAGCACAGAAAATACAGTTCGAAGGAAAATACTTCCGTAGGGATATTGGAGCAGATTTATAAAGAGAACTTCCAACGTTGAAGATTAGGCTTCAAAATAAGATTGCCGAGAGTGCGTTGACCCTACCCATAACATGCGTCGCGACAGCGCTACTTTGGTGGTTGCCACAAGGAGGTTATTCCTTAGAGTACCTGCTGGGGATGCTGACTTGTGCAGTGACGACCTGCCTTGTTATCAAGACAGCTTCAGACAACGCTCTCTTGCGGGTTCGCTCGCAAATGATAGGCGCCTTATTTCTATGGTTCTTGGCTGTGTGTGGGTTCCTTCATCCCCTCCAATCGGGAACAATCATACTGTGCTTCTTCAGCATCTCGTTCTTCTATCTGCTGCGCACATACGACAAGAATGACCCAGAGGTCGACACGTTTCATGCATACCTCTTCATCTCATTAGCCAGTTTGGTTTGGCCCCCCCTGTTGTTGCTCTCTATAGTGCTGTTCTGGTGCCAGTTGTTCTATTTGCGGTCATTATCTTGGCGCTGTTTTGGTGCTGTGCTCTGCGGTGTCCTATTACCTTATGCATTTTGGGCGACAGGCGCTTTCTTTCTTAATGATGTAACTCCGTTGTCTGAGCATATTACTTCAATCATCTATCCATTTCGTGAGCAGTTCTACTGGCAGTGGGTGATTGATGATGCAAGCCTGTATGAATGGAGCAGCTTTTGGAGCTTGTTCCTAACGAAATTCCACGATCTGGTCCTGCGTCACCTGCCCGAAGGTGTAGCGCTGATAGTAGTGTTTCTGTTTGGCCTCACAGGCATGGTGCACTACAGCCGCAAGAATTTTGATGACAAGATACGCGTTCGCATGTGTCACTATTGTTATATGGTCTTCCAAATAGTCTTATTTCTATGGATTCTTTTGAAGCCCCAACATTTCATGTATCTTTTCCCTTTATTACTGCTGTCCGCAGCGCCGACTGCCGCTCACTTCATTACCCTGACTCATACATGGATCACCAACGTCTGGTCGATCATTCTGAGCTTGGGGCTGGCAGCCACAAGCATAATTACATTATTCAATAATCTTTTATAATTATCTGCATTCATCATGACCTCCTTCCTCGCACTGCTTGAATCCTGGGGCTACATGGGAATGTTTGTATCAGCCTTCATCGCCGGCTCCGTCTTTCCCTTTAGCAGTGAGGCTGTGCTGACAGCACTCCTGTTGGCTGGATTGGACCCAATGCATCTGTTTGTCGCTGCCACTGTAGGTAATGTAGCTGGTTCTATGCTCAACTACGGAGTAGGCACCCTTGGCAAGATGGAATGGATAGAAACATACCTACATGTTGAGCGGGAGAAAGTGGACCGCACTTCCCGATGGATGGAACGCTATGGCGCTTGGATCGGGGTGCTTTGTTTTCTGCCAATTCTTGGCAGCGTGATTGCTGTCACCCTTGGCTTTACACGCGCTAATCCCTGGCTTTCCTTGCTGACAATCACTATCGGCAAGGTGATTCGCTACGGACTGCTCATCTTTGTCGTGGCGCAGTTCTGAACAAAGCATATCACATCAGGACAAGTCCATCCAATAGTGCTACATAATCCTTAATGGCTTCACGTATCTCGCTGATACAGATATATTCATCTGCGGTGTGACTGCGGGCACTATTACCTGGTCCCATCTTCCGAATTCCCCATAAATACATTTAGGCAGCCAAAAATTCACTTTAGATGTACCATTTTTGATAATTTAACTCCAAGATTTCACTATTTTTGAGAATAAAAATCGTATCTTTGCAGCCGAAATTAACAATTTAGTAAAATAATCGATTTGTGACGAATATATGCGACAGACTTTAGCCCTTGTGTGTTTTATAGTCGTGGCTACTTTAACCATAGGCTGCTCGGGATACTCTGACATGAAGGACGGGGCAGCTGGTGATTCCGGCAATGCGGACTTCGACCAGACCATGAGCGTGGCGGACTCGCTTTTTAATTGCATGCAGTTCCGTGACGCCTACGACCTGTACCTGCAACTGCTGAACAATCCTGTGGCCGAAGCCGACAGCGAGAAGAAGCTCAACTTGCTCAGCTCGATCAGCAATGCCAGCGAACTTTCCGGTCATAAGGCCGAAGAGACCAAGTGGTTGCAGCAGCAACTCGATCTGGCGAAGGAGACGGGCAACAGCTACTACCACGCCATGGCGCTGGTATCGATGGGCCAGATCATTTTCTTCGAGGGCGACCGCGCAAAGGGCATCCAGTACGTCAACGAGGCTATTGACCTCATTGCCAAGACCGACCGCGGCAATACTGACCACCTGACGCACGGCTTCCTGAACCTGCTGGCCAGCCTGTATAGCGAGATGAAGGACTACGACAACTCGCTGAAGACCAACGAGCGCAACCTGCAACTCACCATGCAGGGCACACGCTGGGGACCAGTACAGAATCAGCAGCTCATAGACCGCCGCATGGCATTGGCAAAGACGGCTGCTCTGCTGGCTCGGATGGGAATTAACAGTTCCGGCAGCAAGCAGCGCGCATATTTCCAGCGCGCCGACTCGGCCTACGCCGCATGGAAGGCTGTGGAGTACGAAGGCAATCACACCCGCGACTATTTCATCGTGGATTACATGAGGCGGCGCGGTCTCTATCACGAGGCTGCCGCTATCTACGCCGACCTCATCGAGCGCATACGCCTGCAGGGCGACACACTGGGTGAGATGATGAAGACCGCCAAGTGGGGGCTGGCCGATGTCTGTCACCAGATGGGAAACAGCGAGCAGGCCGCTACCCTCTACGAGGAGGTGCTCGAGATACAGGACACGCTGATGAGCCGCAAGGCCCGTAACACCGCACAGGAGCTGGATGCCATCTATCACGCCAAGGAGCAGGAGCAGACCATCATGCAGCAGGAGGCCGAGAACACCCGCCAACGCTATATTCTGTTTAGCGTGATAGCCGTTTTGTTTGCCATAGCAGCCCTTGCCGTCACCGTCGCTGTCAAGAACAGGTCCATCCGCCGCAAGAACCGCATCCTCGCGCGGCAGATTGCCGATGCCCTGAAGTACAAGGAGATTGCGCACCAAGCCGCCGCCGCTCCAATGCCGCAGGATACAAAACAGATGACCGACGAGGAGCTCTACCACTACATCCGCGACACCATCATCCGTGAACACCTCTTCACCGCCCCCGACTTCGGACGAGACACCATCATGAATCGCTTCAATCTGTCGAAGGAGCGCGTGGGCGCCATCTTCTCCAGTGTCGGTCAATATGCCAAGATGAGCAGCCACATCCAGCAGATGCGTCTCGACTACGGTGCCCGTCTCCTCGTGGAGAATCCCGACATGAGCATCAGCGAAGTCGCCAGCCGTTGCGGTTTCAGCCGCGGCACCTACTTCAGCACCAGCTTCCGCCAGTGCTTCGGCATGTCTCCCTCCGACTACCGCCGGAATGCCATGGAGCGCGAGGAGGGATGATATTTTGCCCGTCGGACGTTCAAGTTTGTCTGCCAGATGTTCAAGTCTGTCTGTCGGACTTCCAAGTTTGTCTGAAAACACTTTCAAGTTTGTCTGAGACCTGTTTTTGCCTTGCAAGACAGGCCTTTTTTTTGCTACCTTTGCCGATATGAATACCTGTCTGCTGTGTGTCGTGCTGCTCGCCGTCGTGCTGGTGCTTGGGGCCGTGTGCCTCTGGCAGCAGCGGGAAATCAGAAGGAAGAAACGCTTGCTGGCGCAGTTTATCAAGGAGGCCGTCGAGTACAAGTGGAAGTACCACGACGCGAGTTACAACTATATGCTTGCCCGGCTCAACGCAGTCCATGGCAGCGACGAGCCCGGGGAACCGACTGCCGAGGCTACGGCGCAGGACATCGGCAGCAAAGAATGAACAACAAAAGTATTTTAAATCTATAACATTATTAACCAAATAAATTAAAAGAATTATGAGAAAGAAATTACTTTCATTGCTCGCGCTGCTCATGGTGGCAGTGACGGGCGCGTGGGCAGACGGTCTCTCGGGCGAAGGCACGGCAGGCAGTCCCTATCTGATTCAAAGTGACGATGACTGGACGGAGTTCTGCACGAACTTCGCCACGTATCGCACTTCCGTGGTGAAGCTGACCACCAATGTCACCATCACCACGCCGTTGGGCACGAGTGATGCACCCTTCACGGGCACCTTCGATGGCGACGGCCACACGATGAACGCTAACATCACCGACAACTCGGGTTCAGCCGCGCCTTTCCGCTACATTAATGGAGGCACCATCCGCAACCTCGTCGTAACGGGTTCGGTCAGCGGCAGCACCCACACCTCTGGTCTCGTTGGCTTCACCGACGGTGATTCCAACACAACGAACACCATCGAGAACTGCCTTGTGCAGGCCAACGTAACCTGTAGCGCACACTTCGGCGGCCTCGTGGGCCACGGCCTGAACAGCAAGGTCGTCATTACCGGCAGTGCCTTCACCGGTAACATGGCTATTCCTAACAAAAACCAGTATGCAGGTGGTTTGCTCGGCTGGTGCGGCAACGCCATAGTAGAGATAACCAACAGCATCTTCGCCGGTACGAGGTCAGGCAACGGCACGGTAAAGTTCCATCCTATTGGCATCTTCTATGGCGCTAATAGTTCCAATCTTACCGGATGTGGCAACTGCTACTATACCATTGCAGGTACAACCAGCGATTACGTTCGCTACACTGGCAAGCAAGCCCGCACCATCACCGCTGGCGGGGGTGTGACCTCCCTGGCCATCGACGGCTCTGCCACCACGTACAGCGTGAGCGGCATCACTGTCTATGAGGGCTCACAGGGCTTGAAGTTCGGTGACGTGCTCTATGCCGGCAACGGCGACGCAGTGAAGCTGGCATTCACGATTGATGAATCCATCGCTTCTGACCCCAACATGGAATACTTTTTCACGAGCGGCACCTTCAATGAAGAAACTTCGACGCTCACCATGGCCGATGCCAACACAATACTCAACGCAAAGGTGCCACTCTCTGGCGAGGGCACGGCTGGGAGTCCCTACCTGATTCAGAACAGCGCCAACTGGGTATGGTTCAGCCAGAACTTCGATACCTACAAGGAGGGCGTCATCAAGCTGACCAGCAACATCAACGTCTTCACGCCGATAGGCACGAGGGATAATCCCTTCACGGGTACCTTCGACGGCGACGGCTATACGATGAACCTCAGCATCAACGACAACTCTGCACAGGGCACCGCACCCTTCCGCGCCATTCAGGGAGCCACCATCCGCAACCTCGTTGCCACTGGCTCCGTCACACGCTGGTGGACTTGTGGGCTTTGTCAGGACTGGTGCCAGCACCATTGAGAACTGCCTCGTGCAGACAAATGTGAACTGTAACACTTACTGCGGCGGCATCGTTGGCCACGGTCAGAACAGCACGCTCACCATGACCGGCTGCGCCTACACCGGCACGATGGCCACCAGTGGTAACACTGCGGGCGGTCTGCAGGGCTGGGCTGATAGCAACACGCTCATCATGACCAACTGCATCTTCGCCGGCGCGAAGACGGGCGGCGCCACGTTCAACCCCATCGCCGTCAACGTAGGCACCGCCACCGGCAGCGGCAACTGCTACTACACCGTGGCTGGCAATAAAAGCTCCAACTACAACGGCAAGCAAGGCTTTACCATCACGGCTGGCGAGGACGTAACTTCCTTGGCCATCGACGGCGCTGCCACCACGTACAGCGTGAGCGGCATCACTGTCTATGAGGGCTCACAGGGCATGAAGTTCGACGATACGTACTATGCCGGCAACGGCGACGCAGTGGTGCTCGCCCTCACGGCTGATGAATCCATCGCTTCTGATCCCGAATTGCAATACCTTTCCACGAGCGGCACCTTCAACAAAGCGACCTCGACGCTTACTATGGGCAGTGCCAACGCAGTGGTCAGTGCAATGGTGCTTAAAGCACTTTCGGGCGAGGGCACGGCTTTGAGTCCCTATCTGATTCAGAAAAGCAGCGACTGGTTATCGTTCTGCCAGAACTTCGACACTTACAAGGCGAGCGTCATCAAGCTGACCAACAACATCAACGTCACCACCATTGCGGGCACCCAGGCTAATCCCTTCGCGGGCACCTTTGACGGCGACGGCTATACGATGACCGTCAGCATCAACGACAACTCTGCACAGGGCACTGCGCCCTTCCGTGCCATCGGCGGAGCCACCATCAGCAATCTCGTCGTGGCGGGTTCTGTGACCAGCACCCAGAATCACACCTCTGGCCTCGTGGGCTTCATAGTGAGCGGTACGAACACCATTGTGAACTGTCGCGTTGAGGCTACCATCAACTGTAGCACTTACTGCGGCGGCTTTGTGGGCAACAGCGGGAATAACAGCACGCTCAACATGACTGGCTGCGCCTTTACTGGTACGCTGAACACCAGTGGCAACTACGTAGGCGGCATGCGAGGCTGGGGTAGCTGCACGCTCAATATGACCAACTGCATCTTCGCCGGCACAAAGACGGGCAACGCATCGTTCAACCCCATGGCCCTGGATGGAGGCAACGTTTCTGGCTGCGGCAACTGCTACTACCTCACGGCGGGCAACAACACCAATTGTTACGCTGGCAAGCAGGCCTTCACCATCACGGCTGGCGAGAACGTGACCTCCCTGGCCATCGACGGCGCTGCCACCACGTACAGCGTGAGCGGTATCACCGTCTATGCGGGCACACCGGGCATGTCGTATGGCGGCAACCTCTATGCAGGCAACGGCGATGCCGTGAAGCTGGCTCTCATGACGACCGACAACCCCGATCCGGAACACTACACTGCAAACTACCTGCCCACAAGCGGCACCTTCGACAGTTCGACATCAACGCTCACCATGGGCAGTGCCGCAGTCACATTCAACTTCCAGTGGATCGCTTTCTACAACGTGACCTACAACGCCAACGATGGAACGGGCGCACCCGATGCACAGGTGAAGTTGGAGGACGTTGACCTCGTGCTCAGCAGTACCGAGCCCACTCGCGACGGCTACCTTTTCACTGGATGGAACACCGCAGCCGACGGTAGCGGCAATAGCTACGCCGTAGGAGCCACCTATACGGCCAACGCAGGAGCTACGCTCTACGCCCAGTGGGCCGAGATTTTCACCGTGACCTACGACGGCAACAGCGGATCTGGTGCACCCGATGCACAGGAGAAGGTGGAGGACATTGACCTCGTGCTCAGCAGCACAGTTCCCACCCGCGACGGCTACGCCTTCAAAGGTTGGAACACTGCAGTTGACGGCAATGGTGACAGCTACGTCGCTGGAGATACCTACACGGCCAACGCTTCAGTCACGCTCTACGCTCAGTGGGGCGCCATCTACGCCGTGACCTTCGACGCCAACGGCGGATCGGGCGCACCCGATGCACAGGAGAAAGTAGAGGGCATTGACCTTGTGCTCACCAACACCGTGCCCACCCGTACTGGCTACGCCTTCACTGGGTGGAACAGCAAATATAATGGTAACGGCGTCAGCTACGCCGCAGGAGCCACCTATACGGACAACGCTGCACTCAACCTCTACGCCCAGTGGGTCCCCGCCTACATCGTAAGTGTGAAGACAGGTACTGAGGATGCCGCCAACTGGACCATCACTCCGAACTCAGCCGGGGCTGGACAGGCTGTGACCGCGACCTATAGCGGCAAGAAGAAGGTGAAGAGCGTCAAGGCCAAGAAGAAACCCAAAGGCAGTGGCAGCTTGCAGGACTACAACGTGACAACCATTAATGAATAACGAACCCACTAAAACGCAGAAAGCAATGAAGACTATCAAATTTCTTAGCATAGCCGCCCTCGCACTGGTGGGCGCAGTAATGACCGGCTGCTCCAGCGACGATGACATATTCAACAATCAGCAGCAGCCAGTGAACTCAAATAACATTGTGACATTAAATACCACTATTGGCATTGACGACATCAGTGATGATAGCGGTGACAATGACAGCAACACGACCCGCGCACTCTCTTATAATTTGGCTGGCACCAAACTCGTAAAATTCTTCAAAGAAGGCGACCAGATAGCAGTGATATATAAAAACACCAACGACCAAACGGTGAAGGCGACGAGCGTAGAGCTGAAGAAAGAAGACATCACAAACGATGACAAGACGGCCAACTTCACTGTGACGCTGGAGAATCCCAAGGCCGGAACGGTGGAATACGTATATCCCGCACCAATGGCTAACGACGATGGTACAGAGGCATCCATCCTCTCGCAGGACGGAACGAAGGCCACACTCGAGAGGAATTTCGACTACGCCAGAGGCTCAGGCACGATGACCCAGTCCGGCTCGACCTTCACTCTGCCAAGCATTACGCTGACCAACAGGTTCGCCATCTGCACCTTCTATATCAAAGATATTGATAATGTCTCTACTTTAAATGATGTATTCTCCCAGCTGACCATAAACGATGGCACCAACACCTACACCATCGCACCCTCAGGTGGCGGCAATTTCAGTAATGGTATGATCTACGTGGCCATGAAGCCCGTCACCGCTGCCCTCAAGGCTACAATCACCAACGGCACCCACACCTTTGAGAAGACTCTGACGAACCGCACCTATGCGGCCAACAATGTCTATCAGATCAGCATGTCGTACCCCGTGAAGTACATCAACAAATCCTCAGCGAGCATACCGAACAATGCAACATGGTTGATCATTGGAACAGGTGAAGCTACTTCAAACTCCATCACCATCGGCGCCGGCGGAACAGCGAATCTCTGGAACGTGAATATCTCTGCCGGTGGTTCAGCCATCGCCTGCTCAGGCAACGCTACCATCAACTTGCTCGAAGGGACTACGAACCGTGCGAATGGAACATGTGGTATCAGGATTGGTGGCAGTGGCACGACGCTGACCATCAACGGTCCTGGCACCCTTTATGCCCAAAGCGGCGAATATGGTGCAGCAGGCATTGGCGGCACCGATAAGGCAGCGGTTGGCAATATTGTGATTAATGGCGGTGAAATTCATGCTACTGGAGGTTATTATGCAGCAGGTATCGGCAGCGGCCATGGCACTGGCGATGGGTACTCAGAACCCGGATCATGCGGAACCATCACCATTCACGGCGGTACGATTGAGGCCCACGGTGGATATGGTGGAGCTGGCATAGGTGGTGGTGCAGGTATTAGCAGTTATTCTTCCATTACCATCGATGGCGGCAATGTTTCAGCTTATGGAGGTACAAGCTATGGTGCCGGTATTGGCAGCGGCGGTTCTAACACATCCGCCGGTCCTATTACCATCTCTGGCGCTAGTACCGTTATTAATGCTACAGGCGCCACATGGGCTGCCGGCATTGGCAGTGGTGAATCTAGCACATGTGGCAACATCACCATTTCTGGCGGCAACATCACTGCTATGTCTGGTGATTATGGAGCTGGCATAGGTGCTGGTTCTAGTGCTAGCTGTGGAAATATCCTTATTAATGGCGGCACCATTCGTGCATGGTACTATGACCCTTATAATGTGGGGTACCTTTTTGCAGACGGTATCGGCACTGCCGATGAATCAACGTGCGGCAGTATTACAATTACGAGTGACGTAACCGAAGTGCGTACTAACTCCGCCATCGGTGGTGAACATGTTCCTGTTGGGTGCGATTACACCTGTGAAGGTAGTCACGGCACGGTGACCGTCGACTGGTCAAAAGTGATTCGTGATTGGCCTAGTGAATAAATAGACCACAGTATAAACAATAAAGAAAGAAACGAAATATGAACAATAAATTATTATCAATGCTCGCGCTGCTCATGGTAGCAACGACGGGCGCATGGGCACAAGAACCCGAATACATTGACCTCACTACGGTCAATTACAAGACATGGACGCTCGACGCAATGCCTGCCTACGGCTTGGATCTGATAGTGGAATATGAAACCGAACTGGCACTGGCCAACGCTGGCGACAACTCCCAGAAGCTCTTCGAGTGGGACGAATGCGAGGCCAACGTAACCCTCACCGGCCGCACACTCTACAAGGACGGCAAGTGGAACACGCTGTGCCTGCCGTTCAACGTGACGCTTGCAGGTTCGCCCCTTGAAGGTGCAGATGTGCGCACGCTCAGCAGCGCATCCCTCACCGACGGGACGCTGACGCTGAACTTCACCGCAAAGGATGCCGTGACGGAATTGGTAGCCGGTACACCTTATATTATCAAATGGACTGCCGACGCGAACTATGTGGACGACGACGCGCACAATATTGTTGCTCCCGTGTTCAGCGGTGTGACCATCGACAACACCGACCGCAGCTTCAAGTCTGGAGATATTGAGTTCAAGGGCAACTACGACGCTCAGAGCTTCAACGGCGAGAGCAAGAACATTCTCTTTATGGGCGAAGGCAGCACGCTCCACTCCCCCATAAGCGGAGCCAGCATTGGTTCCTGCCGCGCCTACTTCGAAATCGCGGGTGGTGCGGAAGTCAAAGCCTTCAACCTGAACTTCGATGGCGGGGATACTGGAATTGAAGAAATCGTAAATGGAAAATTGCCAATTGACAATTCCTGGTATAGTCTCGACGGGCGCAAGCTCAGCGACAAGCCCTCGCGCGCAGGTGTGTATATTAACAATGGTAAAAAGGTTGTGATTAAGTGATAATTGATAATTGAAAAGAAGACAATTATGAAACGAGAATATATGAAGCCCACCATGCAGGTGGTAGAACTGAACAGCAAGACTTGTCTGCTGGAAAGTAGTGTAACCAGCGTAAGCAGCAACCTGACCGGCGACGACGCCATCGAATATGGCGGCGGCAGCACCCAGGCAGCCCGCGTGAAAGGGAATACCGTGGACTGGGACAACTGGGAATAAGAATGACCGGCAACGATGAAGATTGAATTGCCGATAAACGGCCTCACGCACCACGACCTGCAAGGGCCGGGGATGCGTGAGGCGTATGTGGCTGTGGAAAAAGAGGGCGACTGCTGATTGTGACAGGTGGCCGTGGCCAAGATGGCCCGTTGTCTTCGTCTCCGCGTTCCGGCACCATTTGCAAAACTTGAATGAAAATTATCCCGAACTCCGTTTTCTGAACAAAGGAAGTCACTTCAAGACGAGCCCGTCCAATAGTGTTACATAATCCTTAATGGCTTCACGTATCTCGCTGATACAGATATATTCATCTGCGGTGTGACTGCGGGCGCTATTACCTGGTCCCATCTTCATTGACGGCCAAGGCATGAGGGCTTGGTCCGAGAGGGTCGGAGAACCGAAGGCCGTGCGCGGCTGTCCATCAATGGTCGGGCCAAGGGAGAGGGCTCGTTGGACCAATGGATGAGAAGGATTAATGTGAGATGAATTCAGGCGGAAAGAGCGTGCTTTCACGTCCCCTTGCACTGCAGCGCATACCTTATTGAATATATCATGGTTTGAATAACATTCATTGCTGCGGACATCTACTGTAAACTGACATTCATCAGGCACTACATTATGCTGAGTACCAGCATGAATGATGGTGACTGTCATTTTCACAGGCCCAAGTAATGGACTCTCCTCTGGGAAACGAAATGTGCGGAACCACGTGATATCGTCGATAGCGCGGTAAAGAGCATTCACCCCTTCCTCACGCGCCGCATGACCAGCCTTCCCGTGTTCTGTGATATCCAGTACCATCAACCCCTTCTCTGCAATCGCGGGCTGCATGGCCGTTGGCTCACCCACAAGAGCTACATCGATATGTGGCAACAATGGCAGGACTCGCTCTATACCGTCGTGCCCCGACACTTCTTCCTCGGCTGAAGCCAATAATATCAGATTATAGGCCTGATGCTTGGAGGTAATTATCCGAAAAGCCTGTGTCAGAGCCACCAACGAAGCTCCATCATCATTTGTACCGAGACCGTAAAGGCAATCACCCTCCAAAGTTGGCATGAAAGGGTTATGAGTCCATCCATTAACAGCTTTTACCGTGTCGAGATGCGCATTTAGCAATAAAGTAGGGCGTGCTGCCTCATAGCCGTCAGCGACAACCCAAACGTTGTTCGCTTCGCGATGCACCTGATAGCCTTTTTCTTCGATGAAATGGGCAAAGATATTAGCTGCATCAGTCTCGTTGCGGCTGGTGCGAGGAGTGGAAACAAGGGTGCTCAGCAGCTCCACTGCTTCGGTTGTCAATGACTCTATATTCATTTTTATTCGCTTTGACGGGGCAAAGTTAAGCAAAAAAATGCAATTTACTGCGGTTAATTGAAAAAAACTCACTACCTTTGTGGCGTTAAAACCAAAAATCTTTGATTATGCTGAATAATTCTCCCCTTTCTACGCTCATTCATGAGCAGGCAAAAGTCTACGGCGAGAAGACAGCCTTGAGTTATCGTGACTATGCTACGGCCACGTGGAAAAACATTTCCTGGAATGAGTTCTCCCAGAAGGTATCACTTGTTTCCAACGCTTTGATAGCATCGGGTGTCGCAGAACAGGAGAATGTAGCAGTGTTCACCCAAAACAAGCCTGAAGGTGTATGTGTTGACTTCGGAACTTATGGCATTCGGGCTGTATCCATCCCCTTTTATGCCACCAGTAGCGAGGCCCAGATTCAGTATATGATCAACGATGCCTCCGTTCGCTTCATCTTCGTTGGAGAACAATATCAATATGATACTGCTTTCCGGGTATTAAAGATGTGTCCTACGCTTGAACGGTTGATAATCTTTGACCCCACTGTGGAGAAAAATCCTCAGGATCGCATCTCGTTGTATTTTGATGAGTTCCTGAAATTAGGCGAAGGCTTGCCGCACGCCGAGGAAGTGGCCCGTCGTTCTGCAGCCATACAACCTGATGATCTTGTCAATATTCTGTATACGAGTGGTACTACAGGAGTCTCCAAGGGTGTCACACTGACATATCGAATGTATGCTGCAGCGATTCCAGCCAACGATAAAGTCATGGACCTCTCCGACAAGGATGTCATCATGTGCTTCCTGCCTTTCACACATGTCTTCGAACGAGCATGGAGCTACTGGTGTCTCAGCCGCGGCTGTCAATTAGCAATCAACCTGCGACCGCAGGATATTCTGATGACGCTGCGAGAGGTGCATCCTACGTGTATGGCCGCTGTGCCACGTTTCTGGGAAAAAGTGTATTCGGGCGTTCAGGAGAAGATTGCCGAAAGTAGCAATATGCAACGAAAGTTGATTCTCGATGCGCTGGCTGTGGGCAAACGTTATAATGTGGACTACAAAATGCGCGGACTCGAACCACCTCTACCCCTGAAGCTGCGTTATAAGGTATATGAGAAGACTATCATTGCCCTGTTAAAGAAGACCCTTGGGCTGGAGAATGCAAATTTCTTCCCTACGGCAGGTTCTTTCATTCCACCGGCAATCGAAGAATTCGTGCACTCATGTGGAATCAAAATGACTGCAGGCTACGGAATGACAGAAACTACAGCCACTGTATCCTGCGACTGGCATCATTCACCTGTTTCCATCGGCTCTGTAGGTCGGGTGCTCGAAGGAATAGAAATCAAATTCGGCGAGCAGAACGAGATTCTGCTGCGTGGAGACACCATCACCAAACAATACTACCGCAAGGCCGAAATCACCGCACAATCCTATGACGAAGAAGGTTGGTTCCATACCGGTGACAGCGGATATATCAAAGACGGCGAACTCTACCTCACGGACCGCATCAAAGATCTCTTCAAGACATCCAACGGCAAGTATATTTCCCCACAGGCACTGGAATCAAAGTTCGTCGTAGACCGATATATTGATGAAGTGGCTATTATTGCCGATGAACGCAAATTCGTATCTGCCCTCGTGATTCCCGACTATACACTCCTCGAACAATGGGCACGCAGCAACTCCATCGCTTTTGAGAACCGTGAGCAACTTTGCGCAAATCCTATCATAAATGAAATGGTGATGGGACGAATCGAAACCCTACAGCAAGAATTTGCCCACTACGAGCAAGTAAAACGTATCACACTCCTGCCTCAGCCCTTCTCTATGGAGCGAGGCGAACTGACCAATACACTCAAAATCAAGCGGCCTGCTATTGCCAAGAACTACCAGGCACAAATTGATAAGATGTATGAAGAATAACTCAAGTTTCACTAGTATGCTCGCTCGAACTTTGTTCGCTTCGACTCTTCGAAGAACCCGCTGTAGTACAAAGCCCCAGCGGGGCGTGACAAGGGTTCTTGAAGTGTCAAGCGTCCCTTTGGGCCGAGCGGCCAGCCATTTCCGCTCGGCGCTCTGCGACGCTTCACGCTTGAAGAACGGCTGTAATACAAAGCCCCAGCGGGGCGTGACAATGGTAGCCAGCCGTTTCAACGGCTGGTATATATCGGCCAGGAAAAAGCGT
>JAEEGL010382679.1_pt1 | contig 26670 bp, 8 predicted proteins | sample 9134231 | NCBI WGS metagenome assembly JAEEGL01 (sample SAMN16246548, study PRJNA631951) | gut metagenome | biome: gut microbiome; feature: rumen; material: fiber-attached | host: Bos | place: Iran: Karaj | collected 2018-10 | reverse complement strand
TTAGTAAGAGCACATTTATTAAATATAGAAATAATATTACCAGAAGATTTCAAAATTTTAGATAAAGAAGAATATCAAAGACACTTAGAACCAATGTATGATGCAGATGGAGATTTATTAGATTATACAAAGGAAATAAAACAATTAATAAAAAGAGAAAGAGTTCAAAGAAAATTAGAAAAAACATATACTGATGAAGATGAATTAAATGAAAATGCAGATTATATAAGAATTAAATTAGAAGATGAACAAATTGAACAATTAATTTATTATAAGGAAAAAACTGTTACTTTAGATAGATTACCTTATGCTTTTGATTTTATTAGAGAATTCGATGAAGCACAAGGAATTACAAATCCTAAGAAAATATTTAAAACTCCTATGGAAATTTATTCTTTCAAAGAAAATTTATATGATAAAGAAATTGTTTATCCTGAAGAAATAATTAATGCTTGTGAATTTTACAAGAAAAAAGAAGAAGAAAGATTAGAAAGATTAAAATTAGAAGAGGAAGAAAAAAAAAAGAAAGAAGAAGAAGAAGAAAATAAAGAAGAAGAGAAAAAAGAAGAAGAGAAAAAAGAAGAAGGAGAGAAAAAAGAAGGAGAGGAAGAAGGAGAGAAAAAAGAAGGAGAAGAAGAAGGAGAGAAAAAAGAAGGAGAGGAAGAAGGAGAGAAAAAAGAAGGAGAGGAAGAAGAAAAAAAAGAAGAAACAGAAAAGCCAAAAAAAATATATGATCCTCGATTATATGATAAAGAAAAATATGAATTAGTAGATTTTGGAGAAAAATCATATCAAAAATTAACAGATTCAATTTCTCAAATGAATGGTGTAATGTGGTTAGGAACATTAAGTCCATCAAAAATAGAAAATTTATATGAAAATTATATAAAAATTTTAGATAGTATAAATACAAGGAAAAAATTATTAAAAGAAAAATTTGATATTGATCAAGCAACACAAGAAAAAAAATTAAATGAAACAGAATTAAAAGCAAGAAAGCAATTATTAAATATATTTTTAAAAGGAAAAAAAGTCTATGAAACAATAAAAGATAATTTTAGATATGTTACTTCAGGAGCTGCTCAAAACCAATTAGAAGATTTAGGTGATGATGATGAAGGTCCTCAAGAAGATGATGAACAATTTAATCATGATATGCATGTGTTAATTGATTATTATATTAATGATGATTTTGAATTAATTAATACTATTTTGAAAGGAAAAAATATTCCTGGATTCTATGGGGTTAATGTTGAAAAACCTATTGTTAAAGAAGAAGAATTTGATCCTAAATGTCTTGAAGATATTACTAATTAGAATAATTGATTTATTTCTTTTTAAAAATTAAATTTTTTTTTAAATATTTTTTTTTACTTTCTTTTTTTTACTTTTTTTTAAATAAAAAATATAATTTTTTGTTTAAAGAGTTATATTTTTTTTGAATTAAAATTTTTAATATCTATGAATTCATTTCAACTAATTAAATTAATACATGTTTTTAATTTATTTATTAATCACCATATGACCAAAATTCTTGCCCTTTCTTTGATTTATGACTTTTCTTTTTCTTATATCCTCCTTGTGCAATCAGTGCTTTATTTGCAAAATATAGATATCCTATAAAGTTAATAAGATAATATTTACCAATTAATAGAATTAATAAACATAAAAATGAGAAAATTATTATATTTCCCGTAGAAAAAAGTCCTTCATCTTTAATATCTGAATATACTTCACTCATTTTAATAATCAATAATATTAAAAATAAAATAATTGTAATAAACAATAATAAATAAATACATTAAAGCTTTAATTTAATTTCAGGGATTAATACTAAATTAAATATATTGTAAAAATAATTTTAAAATTTATAAATATATTATATTTGTGTGTCAAAAAAAAGAAAACATTTTTTTTAAAATTTTAACAAGATTTAAAAAAATAAATTATATAAAAATGTGTAATCAAAAAAACAATGAAAAACACGTATTACTCATCAGTAGACAAAATTAACGCAACACCTGCAAGAATCCATTGAATAGGATCACTTTCTTCACTTTCCATTCTAAGATATGCAGTGAAAATATAAGTAGGACCTCTTTGTGTAGTATAATAAACTGGGCATTCATAATAACCTAGAGTATTTTTATTTTTTAATTCAACAGCGAAAACATGCATAACAGGGATTTTAGGATCTAATTCCTTATTAATCATTTCAGTAAGGAATCCAGGAGCATCTGGATTAGAATCTTCCCATTTAGCACCTTGTAAGAACATTCCACTTAAATAAACACCTCCATCTGCAGGATAATCTTTTACCATATCTTCTGTCATATTTGTTACTTCAGTCATTGTATCTAAATCATCTAAAGGTAATATTTTTGCTCTTGCTGTAAATTGTTTAACTGCTGTTATAAATGACATTGGATTACATAATAATGTAATATTCACACATTTTGGTGCTTTTAATTCCTTTGTCCATTCATCCATTTGATCATGTCTCTTTAATAAATCATCAAACCAGAATGATAATGGTTTCTTTGATGGATATCCTGCTGCATCACTCCATGATTGAGGAGTTTTATTATATTGAAGAGATTGTTGAAGAGCTTCCATTGCATCTGTTATATTCAATTCTCCATTTAATCCTTTTTCTAAATCTTCTAATGATTTTATACATGATGAGAATATCATATTTAATCTCTCACATTCTTGGAATGCGACTATATCATATGGTGATGGTGATTTACCTGCTTTTTGTCTTAGTTGATGAATATTATATGTTGTTTTCTCTTTAAGACGTTCATCTAATTTTTTAATTGTTTCTCCTAATGGATCTCCTTTCTGTCCTGATCCACCTGAACTACCACTACCTCCTTGGATATCAAGAACACATTCAAAGAGATATTGTCCTTGAGATGTTAAATAAGAAATTTCTGCATTAGGATGTAAATAGAATAATATTGGTGATTCTTGTGGTAATTTTTCATTAATATATTTTTGATAAGCTTCATAATTGAATTTACTTGGATCTGGTGATTTGAAATTCTTAGCGAGATTTGCTCCAGTAAGTAATTCTGGTCTAATAAGAGTTTTAAGATAAGCATTATTTGTTCTTCTATCCCAATTATCTGTAATGTGACCTCCATACATAATTTCACCATATAAATATCTTAAATCTTCATAAGGTACTTTTTCATATTTTTCTAAATAGTTATTAAGTACATCTGCACAAATTTGTAAGTCACCTTCATTGAAATTGTATTTAGTAGACCAACCAATAGCACCGAATTTCCTTCTACCAATAATAAGAGAGTGGAAGAAACAAAGAGAGAATAATATTGCTTTAAATTCATTTTTCTTTGAACATGAATTAAGTCTTTCTTCATTAAAGTTATTAAGAGCTCTTTTCATATTTGCTTTAAGATCTTGTGGTGCTTCATTAGATACTTTAATACTAGCTTGTAAAATAGGTTCAGGTATAATATCAATTGTTGGTAAAGCAGGAGGTTCAGATGATATAAAGCATCTGAAATCAGCATGAGCTTCTTGGGAAACTCTTTCTAAATCATTTTCGAATCTCTTAATCCATTTTTGCATAAGATGAAGATTCTGAAGCATAATCCATTTACCTTCTTTAGCACATTCTTCAAGCATTTTATTTGCTCTATCTTCTTGACCTTGACCCATAGGAATATTAATGAATGTTCCAGCTGCTATTGATTTATTCATTTTTGCACCAAGTTCTTCAACATCTTTTGTTGGATCAATACCAGGGAAAAGAACAAAGAATATTGGAGTTAAATTATTTGTTTCTTTAAATGTTGCTTCCATATCAAATGTTGTTGATTCTATATATTTATCTGTCATTTTCTCTCTAATATAATTTGTTATTGCTGATGTAATACGATCTGGTCTTAAAGCTTTGATAACTAATAATTTTTGGAAATCAGTTAATTTTTGCATTGATTTTGGCATTTCTGATTCTTCAGCTTTTTCATCTTTAAGCCATTTTCTCCAATAAGTACTTTCACTATTTGATGAAATAATATCTAATAATCCAGAGAAAATATCTAATTTTTCTAAACCACGAACATTAGCAATTTGATAATCTTTAAGAATTTCTTTAGTTTGAGCACTGACTTCTTCTAAATCACCTTTCTTACCTTCAATAAGGAATTGTAATTCTTCTGGAACAATTTGACCAGCTTTAAGTAAGATTCTGAAAGTTAAAAGAGTAGCGAAAATTAATTTATGTGATTCAAAGAGACCTCTTCTAACATAGAAGAATGAGAATTCTGTAATAGCATTGACTAAATCTTGTACTCTTTGTAATCTTAAATTATCAGGCATATCTTCATTAATATCTTCATCTTCTTCTTCTTCTTCTTCTTTCTTTTCTTCCTCTTTCTTTTCTTCTTTTTGTTCTTCTCCTTCTCCTTCTTTTTGTTCTTCTCCTTCTCCTTCTTTTTTTTCTTCTCCTTCTGCTTTTTCTCCTTCTGCTTTTTCAATTGCATCTTCTCCTTCTTTCTTTTCTCCTTCACCTTCTTTCTTTTCTCCTTCTCCTTCTTTCTTTTCTGGTTCTGGTTCTTTCTTTTCTGGTTCTGGTTCTTCCTTCTTTTCTTCTTCTTCTTCATTCTTCTTCTTCTCTTTCTCAGGATGTAATTTAGCATTCCATTTTCCAGCGACATCTTTAATAGCTCTTCTAATAACGAATATGAAAGATTCTAGAGAGAATTTATAGAAAGTATGTAATTTATATAATTCTGTGAATAAGAAAAATACAAGAGATCCTCTTGCTGCTGCTGGACTATATGCATTTGATGATTCGTTAATTTCCTTTTCAGCTTCACGAGATTGTTTCATAGCCACTGAGACTTGTTCAGAAACTTTTTTTGAATTTTCTAATCTTTCGACCATAGGCTCATTTTCTAATAAATCTCCTTCTTGATTTAAATCTGAAAGAATTTGTTCTTCAAGTTCCATTAAAGTAATCTTATATTGATTTTGGTCTTGGATAACTTTTTCTTTTCTTTGAGCTAATTTAGGTCTTTCCATCTTAACAATAATAGCTAATAATTGATCAGCTAAACCATCTTCAGTAACAGAGAAGTTGATCAAACAAGCTTCAGCTTGAATTTCAGGAGGATAATGAGGATTTGATAATTTAGTATGCATAATGAATCTGAAATTAGGATGAATTTCATGAGTTTCATTACCTAATTTATAGAATTTCTTCTTAAATACATTTCTACCTATAATTGGACCTAAAGTTGCATCAATCATTTCATCTAAATTTTCAAGAACAGCAGTTTTACCATCCTCAATACATTCTCCGATAATATTTATTAATTTCTTATTATTCATTCTAAGAAGAGTTAATCCATTATCTTTTTCTTTTTCCTTAATCCATTTAATACCTTGTAATTGAGGATCAATCATAAGAGACCATCTTTCAGAATTGGTAAGAATAGTAGCATTTTCAATAGAAACAGGATCAGCTGGTAATTTTTGATTATTCCATTTGGCTTTCTCTGCATCATTAGTTAAAATTTTCAAAGGATCGAAAGCGTTTTCTGATTTTGGAATATTATTAGCTTCAATGAATTGGAAGAATGAATCTTTTATCTTTTCTCTATATTTCTTAGGGAATGGACCACAATATGAAACAAAAGCAGATGCAATTAAAATATCTCCTATTATAAGAGCAAGTTGTTCTTCATATTCTTTAATATTTATTGTCCATCTTTCACTTGAACTACCTAAAGCATTTGTAAATCTTCTTGCTAAAGATAATTTATTTTTACATTTTGTTTCTTCAGCTACAGCATCATTTAATTCCTTTTCAGCTTTTTCTTTCTCTGCCATAACAACTGCCAATTCTGCATTTAATTGAGCGACTTGTTCTTGGACAATTTTAAGTTTTTCTTCGGCTTCTCTTAATTCAATTGTCTTTTGATCGACATTCTTTTGCATAGGTTCTACAGTTTTAGCTGCATTGAAAAATTGATTCATATAATATAACCATTTAAATAAGATATCTACTCCTTTTGCAGCTTTAAGTGATTCTTCTGCATTTTTATCGAAATCTTCTTCAACGAAATATTTAGGGTATTTATTTGTTAAATTATCAAAGTTTTTAACATTATATTTGAATTGTTTAATAACTTCTAAGAAATATTGAAGGGCATCAATTAATTTCTTTGTATCAAGTAATAAAGCTAAAATATCATTTTTATCATTTTTCTTAGGATAAGCTTTGTTATCAACTTCAATTGGAATATAATCATTAATTTGACCAGCAACCATAATACGAATAGCAGTAAGAATATCCATAATTTTTTGAGGAGGAGCTGGTTTAATTTGTCTGACTTTATCTAAATCTTCTTTTTTAATTGATTTGGCTAATGTCATACAATTGTCCATAATAGGTTTGAATTTATTAAGTTCTGCTTGACATTTTGCACTTTCTTCTTCAATTTTTGCTTTCATTTCAGATACTCTGGCTTCTTCTTCTGTTGCTTTTGCTTGTTCTCCTCCTACTATTGTGGCTTTTTCTTGAGCTACTTTATTCTTTGCTTCGGCTTCAACTTTAATTTTACTAATTTCAACAGTTTTTACCTCTAATTCAGCTTCAAGAACGGCAATTGATTCTTTGGCAATTTTTAATTTATTAAGACCTGATTCTAACTTTCCTTTATTTTCAATAATAGCATTAACTTTCTTATGATACATACTACCGAATAATTTAAGTAATTCTAAAAATGATTTAGGTGTAATATAAGTATATCTTCTATCAGCTTCAAGCATTTCTTGTGCTTTTCCTCCTACAATATTAAATGAAGTAGGCATGAATTTAACAACACTTTCAAACCATTCGACTTCTCCAACATCTTCTAAATCTTTCTTAAGTTGTTCTCTAGCGACTGAAGTAAGAGCCTCCTCTGGCCATGGTTGGAACCAATCTATAACAGTGCTGTTGATAATTGAAGGGAATTTTCTTGCTTTATTTCTTAAATTTTCACCAGGTGAGAAACATAATGTTACATGTAAGTTCTTTTTAACTCTTCCTATAAAGAAGTTCCATACATCTTGTGGTGTGTCTTTTCTTGTTGCTGCTTTACATGCTGCCTTTACTTTACCATATATTACTTCTTTGTCGTCTGGTGAGAATAAATCTTGAATGTCTCCTGATGATAAAAGATCGTTGATAAGAACCATGAATTTTTCATCAATGATTTGATTTTCAGTTAAAATGAAGAGTAAACCAGCATCATCTGATAAACCAGTTTTATTAAACATTTTTTGTAAATCTTCTTTAAATGAGTTAAGTCTATAATCAGATGATATGACAATACCATAAACATCATATTGACAAATAAAAGCAGATAATTTTGAAAGTGATTGTTTACCAGATCCTCCGACACCAACTAAATTAGCATGTCCTGATGGTTGAGAAATAATACGAGTGATTCTACAAACATGTTTAACGGCATCATCGAAAAGAACAAGATCCATTCTAGTAAATTGATCATTATATTCACTTAAAGCTTGATTGGCTTTATCTTTTACATCAGATAATTTATTTGCCATTTCATATACATTATCTAAGTAACCATTAACGAAACGACAGAAAATAATTGGTTCTGATTTTTCAGTGAGATATTTACCTAAATTATATTTACCAGCAAATGCTACTTTAAGTACTTCACCTGATAATTCACCTCTAAATGTATTTAAATCTTTAACAGAGACTAAACGATCACCATAAACTCTTTCTGATTCATGAACGAATAATTTGGCAACTTTTTCAGGATCTTTGAATTTTTCAATTGTAGACATAAGAACACCTTGGAATACACCAGTAATATGTCTGATATTGAATTCATAATGGAAGTTAACAGCAGATTTTTTGAATTTAGCAAAGACACATTTGTGTAATTTTACAATACCAGCAACAAGACCTTTTGTTAATTCTTGAATAGGTTCTGGGAAAGATTTGAAATGTCCAGTAAGGAAGAATTGATAAATAGTTCTAATTGATTCATCTGATGGGAATGGAATTGAACAAATCCAGAAGTGACGTTGTAAACGTGGGTTAATATTGAATGAACCTGCTGTAGGATTCATAGATGCAATAAATTGAATATTCATAAACTCCATAAGCTCCATCTTTTGACATTCATATATATGTTTATAATCCATAAATTGACGAACTAATTCAATTGCATTTTGAGTTAAGCATGAATCTAATTTTTGCATATTGAGATCGTCAATGAATATTGCCATTAATTTAGGATTACCTTTAGGAACGAATGTTCTTTGTGAGAATTTTTCTGTGTTTTGAATAAGGACACTTTGCATAATATATGTATCTGAATAATAGTTGAAGTTTACTGTTACATAAGTAAATGAATTTGTTTTTTCATTTTTGGCTCTGTTAGTTTCAAGCATACCATTTGCAATTTGAGTCTTACCACAACCTGCCATACCAATAAGAAGTGAAGGATGACCAATTTCTAATAATTTTTCCATAAGTTCTGAAACAGAAACAGTTTCTGAAGTAGGTACAGTAATATATTTAATATTTTGACCTGGTTTAAATTCAATTTCAGGAATCTTTTGAGTCCATTCTTCAAATCTTGGATTTTCAGCATCCATAATAACGTAATAATCAAATACTGAACCTTTAGGTGGAATTTTGAAGTTCTTATAAGTTTGTCTGAACCAATCAGAGAAAGTTCTTCTATAATCAACACCATCTTTATCAGTAAGAATAGCACCCATTGACCATATTGCTGCGAAGCAGAAGAGAAGTTCATATCCTGGATAAGGTTCATCATCTCCTTTAAGTTGTTTTTTAGGATCTCTATTCATACAAGCTTCTTTCTTTTCAATATAAGCTTCTAAAATCTTACAGAATCCAATAACGAAGGTAATTTGGAAGACTTGATCAACAATGAATCTAGTACTCTTTAAGAATTTAAGACATGGTTCAAGGAAAGTATCAAAGTTAACTAAAGTTTCTTGTTCAATCTTCTTTCTGAATCTCATTTGTTGCATCCATGATTTAATATAACCTCTCCATTGATAACCATCATCATCAGTAATATATAAAATACCAGCACGAGATACAGTAGCTTTTGAAGCGAATTTCAAATCTCTTATTTCGAAGAACATTCTCATATGAGGAAGTAAATCAATACGATCATTATTTGGTAATGTTAAGACTTTATTATCGTCCATGACAGAATTCATATTTTCAATCCAATGTGCATCAAGATCTCCATCTAAAATTATCCATTTTTGATTTTTATCTGGAGCATTACTCATAGTTTTCATAATAGTTGAAAGAATACCATATTTGAAATCTCTTGTTTGAATGTTAATATATTTACCATATAAATCATCACTAGCAATTGATTTAGGATTTAAATCTTTAGTTTCGGTTTTTTTACCAGCAAGTTCAAAAGCTTTAGCAAGTGTTCTCCATGTTGATGTTTTTCCTGCTCCAGCATTACCCATAATGAAAACAGAGTGACGAATTTCAATAAGTTCCTTTAATTGTACACATTTAAGAATAAATCCATCTTCTTTAGAAAATTTAAATGTTGGAAGACCATCTTCTTCAACAATTTGACCTCTGGCATTTCTCTTTTCATTAACTACTAAACATGCTTCTTCTACTTTCTTTTCAAAGTTCATATCTCTCTTACGGGCAACTTCAACTTGTGGGAATAAATCACCAATTAAACCATCAAAAATAGGAATATCATCTTGAACAATTTTAGGATAGTTGAAATCTCTTAGAGCTCTTTTAAGTAATTGTAATTCAGTCATATCTCTATCAGCTCTTTTGAAAGCACCAGCAACGACTAAGACAGATTTAATAGCTCTGAGACCCCAATCGTAATGCATTTGTTTAGAAAGTAAATCTTGACATAAAGCATATAAGACAACGAATTTCTTAGCTAACATTTTAGCTTCTTGGAAACCTTGAGCCATAAGACAGTTTTCTGAAATCATACCGAAATCAGGAACAACGACAGTAATAGGTCTGAAAAGTGCTTTAAGTCCTTCTGGTAATTCTGATCTACCTAAATAACCTGGATTCATTGTAATGAAGACACCACAAGTAGGATCTAAATGACATTTCTTTTCTTCCATAATAAATTCACTTTCTTCTTTCTTTAAAGCATCAGTAACACATTTAAATTGCATAGAACATACAGATAAGACTTCAGGAACTAATCTATTAAATTCATCAAAGCATCCCCATGAACCAGAAGCAGCTAAACCTCTGAAAATATCACCCATACCTTTATAGTCCATTTGTTCAGAGCAGTTAAATACGTAACAAGCTTTACCCATAGCAGAAGCTAAATCTTTTGTTGTTTCAGTTTTACCTGTACCAGCAGGTCCAGCAGGTGAGCAACCCATCTTTAAATGAAGAGCTTGTGTAGCTGTGACATAAATACGATCTGTTAAAGGAGTAACGACTAATCTATCTCCATTACCTAAATATTCATAACCATACCATATTGTTGCATCACAAACATCTAAATGACAATCTCCTTTTCCTTCATCCCAATATGCTTTCATTTGTGATTGCCATATAAAGTCATCAACTCTATTTACTTTCTCTTCTAATAATTTTTCTATAACATCTCTTTCATGAGTTTCTGATTTAATCAATACCATAACTTTATCCATTGTTTCTACATCTAGATTCTCCATAACTGCATCAATAAGTGCTCCTAAAGCTTTTAATTGACGGTCTAAAACACCTTTCATAGCATTAGCATCATTTTTCAAACCATTAATACCTGCTTCAACAGAAATAACAAATTTCATTAATTCAGTAAGTAAACAAACTTGAGAAGGAGTTTTTTTAATCCATTCTAATTGATCCATACTTTTAACATCATTGATAGATTTCTTAACAATTGCTTTTAAAGTACTTTTCATATGCTCTAAAATTTCAACTAAATATAATTCGACTTTACCAGTTAAAATAAAAGGTGCATCAAATGGGATTTTCTCAGTACCAACTCTTGTAATCATTGTTTTAGCAGAAGGTCTTTGTCCACTACTTCCACCACCTTCCATTTCAAGAGAGTCCATAGCAATGATAATTTTAGAAATATGTTTATTAATTGCTAAAGGATTATTACCATTAGATAAGACATCTAAAAGATCAACTGATGACATGAAATAGAAACGAGGGAAATCAACTCTTTTAGTTTCCATAAATGCATTAAGTGCTTTTTCACAAACTGATAATCTTGAAAGAATATCTTTTAACCAATTTAATAAAGTTCTTTCATTCTCTTGTCCTTCATCAAATTTTGAATTTGAGAATTTTGAAATATTCTTTGTTGCAACTCCGGTTTTTAAAATTTCTTTAACCTCTTTATCAATATGTACAAATTCTTCAGTTTCTTTAGGAAGTTCTTTCTTAATTTCATCAGACCCAATGAACAAACTTTCAAGGAAAGTCCAAGTTTTCTGAGTTTCAGATAAAGCAACCCAAACTTCATTAATTTCATTTAAATCATTTTTCCATCTATTAATTTTATCTTCATAAAAAGCTTTATATTTATTTCTAACCATAGTTTGAATTTGTTGCATATTTTCTTCTAAAGTAGCATATTGATCTTCATTAATACTAAGTAATTTAATACCAGGAACACGATCATAATCTTTAATGTCATATTCATATTCATTCCAATTCTTTTCAATTTCTTCTAATTTTTTACCCATTTTATCTTCAGCTGCTGCTTTATCAGTAATTTCTTGAATTTGTTCTGCTTTCTCTTGAATTCTCATATCATAAAATCTTTGTAACTTTAATCCTTCATCAATAACTAAATCAGGGCAATTTAATTCTTTTTTAATTTCTGCCCAATGTCTTTCTTTCATATAATCATTTTTAAGATATGTAACTAAAGGAACTAATTTCTTCCATAAATTAATTTCTTTTTGGACACAATCCATAACAGCAGTATAAGAACCTAATTTTTTTCTCATTTGATTATTCTTCTTTGTTAATCCTTGTGAAATCTTTTCATCCATTGATTGACCATCAATATCAGGCCATGCGGTTGCTTTGAAGCTTTCTAATAATTCTTGAGTTTCTTTTATGAAATTCCACATTTCATCTAAAAGTTTCATTTCATTCTTTGAATTCTCAATTGATTTTTGACATGCTGCTGTTTCATCTGGATAACCTAAATTCTTCATAATTTCAGTATATTCTTCTAATTCTTTCTCAAATTCTGCAACTTCATTATTTTTAGTTTGCATTTGTTTAAATGCTTCTTCATATCCAATTTCATATTTTGTTGCAAATTCTTCTCTTTTAATTTGAGGACCGAATTGATTCAATTTTGAATAAAAATCTTTAATTTTATTCTTATATTCTTCAGTTTTATCGTTTATTACTGGAGATATAGTAGCAGCTGAATTTTTCCTCATTTCTAATAAATCATCATGCATCTTTCTTAAATGTTCTATTCTATCTTTATGACAATCTTTAATTAAAGCTTTTTTAGAATTTAAATCTCCATCATTATAATATTCTAATAATTGATTTATTGTCAAATCAAAATCATCAGAAACTTTTTCAATTTCTTTATTAGAATTTTTAATTTCAATGATTTGATAAATGTTATCTAAATCTTTTCCTTGAGTATCAGAAGTATCACTTAATCTTTTCATTTCAGCTTCTAATCTTTCAACATTAGCTTTAAGGAATTTCTCAGCCATATATTTACCAACAAATTCATTATTAGTTTTATCAGTACCATTAAATTCAACAGTAATAGGACTTCCTCTAATATCAACTTTTTCTTTATCTCCAATTAATTTAACACTAATTCTATATTTCTCAGGAGCTGCCTCAGCCTCTTCACTTTTAGGAACAGTGAATTTAACCATATAAGTTCCATTTTTTAAATCAGTAATTTCAGTAGGAACTGATTTTGTCATATCACTTTCAGAAACAACAGTACATTCAAATTTATCTAAACCACTTAAACGATTTTCATTTTCATCATTTCTAGCTCTTATCATAAAGCAAGTAGGTTCACCAGGAGTACCACCATTTAAACAAGCTGGTCCGAAGAAAATAGATTTGGAAGCGTCAGTATCATAATAAATAGAGAATCTCATAGGATTAGTAGATAATTCTTCATTATCAATTTTAATATAAACATCACAATCTTTAGTTCCTTGGAATCTATTATTAGGATTAATAAAACTAGGTTCACTGAAAACAGGAGTTAAAAATTTCAATTCAGTATCACTAATCCATTCAGCAGTTGTTTGAGCATATTTTGATCCTAAAATGAAATAAACAGTAATATTTCCTGCTGCTAATTTAGAACCAAATAATCTTACTTCTTCATTACCTGATATTCTTCCCATTGGAGGTTCAAGACTTTTCACAGAATATGATGGACCTACTATTGCAGAAACACATATTGAATAAACATCATTAAACCATTGATTATTCCATCCTCCGAAAAGGAATAAATTTTTAGAATTTTGATAATAAATCATAGCAGCATCTTCTCTTGGTTCTGGCATTAATTGAGTTTCACCAGGTTCAACATCATTTAATTTAACAGGTTTTAAATCTTCATCTTCCATATCACAATAATACATTGAATTAGTACAATCAGCTCTTTCTCTTAATTTGGTTTCATCGAATTCTTTAGAACTACCTCCGAAAATAAAATATTTCCAACCTGGACCTGATTCAACTAGAATACCACAATGATTCCAAACACAAAAATTTTCTAATTGCATATTTGCAGAAGTCCATTCATTACTTTCAAAATTATATTTAATAGCAGTAGAAAAAGCAGCAATAGTATTCCATCCTCCATAAACATATAATTCATTATTAAAAACGAACATAGATTGTGAAGTTCTTAATTCAGGATAGGTAGGATTTTCATTTTTATAAAGAATTTCTTCCCATTTTTTTGCTTCAGGATCAAAACACCATAAATCTTTAAAAATAGAATTTTCATATCCTCTTCCTCCATTTCCTCCAAACAAATAAACTTTACCATTATGACAAACAGTAGAATGACCACTTCTAGGAGCAGGACAAGTATTTTCTTCAATTTCATATTTAGTGAATTTTTGTTCAGAATGATCATATCTATAACAATCATTTAATTTTCCTTCTTCTCCAGTACCACCAAAAATAAAAATAAAATCATCTCTTCCTCCTTTCTTAACAGTAGTGGCAGAATGATTAGCTCTTGGAGTTGGAATATTTCCTTTTGGAGAAAGTTTTGACCATCCATAAGTATTTTTTGGATATATTTCAAAAGTCCACATATCATTTATTGGAGATACTTTCTTTAAATTTGGATCTTCTAATCCATTGGCGATTCCTCCAAATAATAAAAATTTTCCATTAAATTGAGTCAATGAATGACCATTACGACCTAATGGCGATGTGTTTGGTTCTCTGTTCTTCCATTTCACCCAAACTACAGGCTTTACGTCTTGTAGTATTGCGTTCATTAAAATTAAAAATTTTTAATTTTTTTCGTTTATATATTTTTATTTTTTGGATATTTTCTCAATTTTAAATTATTTTTAGGATTTTTTTGCTTAGACTTTTATATTTTTTTCTTTTTTTTTAATATTATTTTCTAACCTTTATTCAAATTTTTTTTCTAAGGGGTTAATTATATTTTATTATAAATTTTAGAGTAATTGAGATTTCTGGAAATATGGGAAATTATATATTAAAATGTAACTGAAGTTTTGGACATTATTTTTTATTATTTTATTTAATTATTTACAAAAAAATAAAAGAAAGAAATGATAAATTAATAAAATTATTAATTTACACTATTTAAATTTTTTCATATTTATTTATGGCTTTTAAATTGTCATTATAAAAATATCTTTTTCTCAATTTTTTTCTTCAAATGAATAAATCATTTTATTTATTTTTCTTCTAATAATTTCTTCTTTTGAATATAAGAAAATAAATAAATTAAATTCATTTTTAAATAAATTTATTTTAAATTCTTAAATGAATTAATTAATAATTAATTTTTAATCAAAATATCCGAATATTAATAAATATATATAAATGAAAAATAAATAATAAAAAATAATTAAAAATGTCAAAAGTCTTAATATTATTATTATCCATATTTTCCACAACATTTTGTGTGATATATCGTGAAAAAACATATGTAAAAGAGAAATTAGAACAATGTTTAAAAAAAGAAAATTTAACTTTCGATCCTCAAATGAAAGAATTGTTAGAACTATATAACAAAGGAAGACATTATTTATTAGGAAAAAAAGTAAATACATTATATCCTGAAAATAGTCAAAATATTCAAAAGCATCTCAATCAATGTTTTAAGGATTTTGGAATTTATAATCAATTTGTTGGATGCAATTTAGATTGTATGGATAAATGTGATGATGATAATAGTTCTACTAAATTACAATGCAAATATCGTTGCCATCAAATTATGTGTTAAATAAATATTTTAAAATTAGTTAATTTGAAATTTTTGAAAAGTTTAAAATAATTTTTTTATATATTTTATTTTTATCATAAATATAATTAAAGTAAATAAATAAATATTAATTTTATTTCATTTTTTACTTAAATTAATAATTATTTGGTTATATTAACCCTTTTTAGAAAAATTATTCTTTGTTTTTAATAATCTTTTAAAAAGTTTAAAACCAAATAAGCATTTTTTTATATATTCTTATATAACTAATACATTTTTATTGATTTTTACCCTTTTTATATATATTCTTTTTCTTTCTTTTTTTGATTTCCTTTAGTTGACATAATTTTAAAAAATCCTAAAGATTTAAGTAATTTATACGCTTCATTATTAATAAAATCTTTATTAAATTGTTCGATATAGTATTTGATTAAAAAATCACGATATGTCATTTGTAAAAAATTATTAATTTTCTCAAATTCTTCTTTATTTTTTTTACTTTTAGAACATAATTTTTTAAGTACATTACTATTTTTTTCATTTTTATATTGAATAATCTTTTCTAATTTCCATTTCATCCAAATAGAATTTTCATTATAATTAATATTTGAAGTAAATTCTTTTGAATTAAGAGAATAAAATTTTAATCTTAATTTATTTTGATTGAGTAAATTTCTTAAATATCTTCCTGATTTTACTTTAAATGACTTTAAAATATAATCTTTCCTTTTTTCATTTTTATAAATATTCTTTTCAATTATAAATTTATTTGTATTATTCTTTGGAATTTCAATATTGTCTTTTTCATTATTTGATTTGTTAAATTCTCCAATTTCTTGTGTTAAACTTAAAATATTTTGATCACAAAAATCATTGTTTAATGAAATTTTTTCAAGATAATCATTTTCGAAAAGAAAAGGATTATCTTGTTCTTCATTTTCTTCTTCTAAACATTCAAAAATTGAATTTTTTTCTATATATGTATTTTGTTTTTTCATTCAATATATTCAAAAAGAAAAATTACTTAATTCATAAATTCAAAAATTATTTCTATTTTTTTTAATCAAAAAAATTCAATTTTGAATTGTTAAGTAAATTTGATGAAATTAAGTAAATTTAACAATCATTTGAATCTATTTTTGATTGTAGAATTAATTGATAAATATTTAAATGAAAAATAAATCATTTTCCTACTTCCTAATTAACTTATTGAGAATTTATTTGAGTTATTTTCATTTTATATATAATTTAGTAAGAATTATTTTTTAAAAAGGGTTTATTATAAATTATTTAATTTCCATCAAACATAAAAAAGTTAATATTTATTGACCTTTAAATATATATTTGAATAATTTTTCACATATTTTTATATATTTCATATTGACTTTAAAGAAAAAGATTAATAATATCAAGAAATGTATTTTTAATTTTAAATAATATATATAAATTATTTAACTTAAATATTATAGTATACTTCACGATATACAATTTAATGAAACATAAATAAACAAAAAAAAAAGCTCAAATTCATAAAAACTTTCATTAAATCTCTATAATCCTTTTGAAAAAAAATTAGAATGAAAAAAAAATTTTCTTTGAAAAAAAATTGCATTAAAATAATAATAAAAAAATTAAACAAAAAAAAATAATTATGATTGAATCAAATATATATAATAATTTTATTAATAAAAGATTATAAGTTAAAGAAGTTAAAAGAAGTTCAAACATTTTTCTTATTAAATTGATTAAGAAAAAAATATGATTGCTGTAAAATTTATCATTTATATTAAAATAAGTTATAAAAATTAAAATTTTTATTTATCAATCTAATGAAACAATCATTTGAAAAAAATAAAAAATTTTAGCATTTTTTCCAAAACTTTTTTTTTTTTTTATGCTGTTGTTGATCAAGAATTAATTTTTCAGGTTCATTATCATTAGTATTATTTTCCACAATCATTTTAACTAAATAATTAAAAGCTTCTTCAACATTAATATTTTCTTTAGCAGAAGTTTCAAAATATTTTATTCCCAAATTATTTGCGAGTTTTTCTCCTTCTTCTTGAGGAACTTCTCTATTTAAAACATCAATTTTATTTCCAATTAAAATTTTACAAACATTATCATTAGCATTCTCATTAATTAATTTCATCCAAGTTTCAATATGATTTAAAGATTCTTTTTTAGAAATATCATAAGTTAAAATAATACCTTGAGCTCCTTTATAATAAGATTTAGTTATTGTTCTATATTTTTCTTGTCCTGCAGAATCCCATAATTGAAGTTTTATTTTTATATTATTTATTGTTACAAATTTTGTTTTAAAATCTATTCCTATAGTTGCAATGTGGTTTTGAGTAAATGAATCATCTGAATATCTAAGTAATAAACATGTCTTTCCAACTGCTTGATCTCCTATTATTAATAATTTTATTAATCTGTCAAATTTATGGCTTGACATTTTTTAAAAAATTAAGATTTTTTTTTTTATTTTGGGAATTTATAATTGATATTTAAATTTAATTTATTTTTTAAATTTTTTATGTTGTTTTATTTAAATCCATTATTGGCTCTTGATCATCTTCTTCTGTATTGTTTTCTTTCTCCATTTCTTTTTGTTGTTGAATTTTTTGGAATCTTTCATCCATTTTTTCAAAAAAGATTTTTTTATAATGTTCATATCTATTTAAAAATCTTTTATTTGTACTTTTATTCACTAAATGAACTGAATAATGATATTTCTTATTATCTTTATCAAAAAAATAAACTTGTTGAGTAATATCATTATCAATAATTATTTTAGAATCATCTTTAAAAGTTAATTGAATAACTTTATTAGAAAATTTAAGTAAAATAGCTAAATCTTTTTTAATAATTTTCCTAATATAAATAGCTTTATTAATATCATAATTAATACTAGAATTATTTAAATTTTTAACTTGCAAATTAACATATTTTTCAAAATTAATTAAAACTTCATATTTCTGTTTAATTTCAGTAATAATATTTTTACTGTCAAAACATTTAGGTTTATTAATTCCTTTTTTTTTATAAACATAATAAACATTTCCTTTTCCAATAAATTTAAATAAAGTACTTTTATCATTAAAAACACATCCAATAATATTTTCTTTATCCATTTTATATAAAATTCCAAAATTTTCACTATAATCAAAAATCATATCAACGTAAATTAAATTTTTAACATTTTCATCATTTTCATCATTTTTTCTTTTAATCATTTTATGTTCTTCTTTTCCTTGACTAACATTAAGTAAATTTAAATTTTTAGTAGTTTCACCTAAATCAACATAACCTCTATTCATATCACATTTCTTTAAAGTTTTCAGAGCAAAATTTCTCATAATTTCTAAATTATTTTTATCATTTTCAAAAGACAATTGTAAAGCATTATTAATATTTTCATTTTCATTTTTACTTTGATATAATCTGAAAAAATCAATTTTAGGAGGATTACTTAAAGTATATCTAGGCATTTCATCAGGAAGAGGAGTTTCTTTCATAAAAGGATGATTAAGCATTAAATCAGGAGTTAATCTTTTATTAGGATCAAGAACAAGAATTTTTTTAATAAAATCTTTAGCAATATCACTAATAAAAACATTAGAAGGGAAATTATAATTATTAGCAGTAATTTTTTTATAAGTTTCCTTAACATCATCAGTTTCAAAAGGAGGTTTCCCAATTAATAAAGTATAGACAATAACACCAATAGCCCAATAATCAACTTCATATGAATGTCCATTTGATCTCCCTTCTAAAATTTCAGGAGCTATATAATTAGGTGTTCCACAAACTGTATGTTTCCTTTCCCCATCATATTCTACTCTAGTTGCTAATCCAAAATCACCTATTTTTATATGAAGATTTGATGATAAGAATAAATTCCCTAATTTTAAATCTCTATGTATTACTTTCGATTTATGCATATATTTCACTGCTGATAATATTTGACTTAAATAATAACGTACTTCTAATTCTGATATTATTTTACGCTTTTTTAATAATTCATTTAATGTCTTACTTTTACATAATTCTAATAATATATATACATTCTCTGTATCTTCAAAATAATGCTCAAATTTTACTACATTTGGATGACACATTGAACGATGAATTTTTATTTCTGATTTTAATTTAGTCTTTGCACTTTGCTTTGTTATATTTGATTTTGATATTATTTTTCCTGCGTATGTTCTCTGGTTTGATATACATTTTAATTCAAAACATTTTGCAAATCCTCCTTTTCCCAATAATTTACCCTTTATATACTTTTTTATCGCCTCTTGACCATTTGAACGTTGTACTCGCTCTTCTATTTCTTCTTGGTTCACTTCTGTTATTGTTTCGCTTTCCATTTCTGAATCCATTTATTGTTTTTTTTAAAAGAAATTTTTTTTTTATTTAATGTTTTCTTATTTATTTTTTTATCTTGTGAAAAATTTTTATTTTTTTTAAATTATTAATTGTTATGAATTCAATGAAAGGTAAATATTCATTCTTTTAATTTATTAAGTATTTTTTTATTTCAATTTTGGAATTAAAATTTAAAGAATTAAATTTCATATATTTTGAAAATGAATATTATTGATTTTTTATCTATTTAATATATTTTATGTTGTTGGAATAAAATTATAAAATTTTAGAAAAACCCTTTATATATTGAAAAAAAATTAAGAGTTTAAATAATAATATTATAATCTTAATTCATTTTTTTATCTTCATACCCACAATTAAATAATTAATTAAAATATGAATAAAAACAAAAAACCACAAAAATTAATGAATAATAAATTAATAAATAAATAAAAAATAAATATAAAAATATTAATTATTTAAAATTAAACTTTGTTTATATTTTCTTTTTATTTTATTGAAGTTTATTTATGAAATAATAATTTTATTAAAAAACTAAATTTTTTAATTTATACTATTGTTGCTTTACTTTCTTCAAATATAGTAAACTTAACCGTCAATAATAGGTAAAAAAAAATAAATTTAATTAAAAAAAATCATTAATTTCAAATTTAGAAAAAATTATATATCAATTGGATAAAATTATCTAAAAAAACTATTATTAATCTCATCAAAATACAAACTATATAAACTCCATATTATTATAAATATATTATTATTTTATATATATTCTTCAGAAAGATTTTCATCAGCTTCTGAAATAATAATATTATGATTTTGATTGTCTTCTTCCTTTTTTTTTGGTTTTACATTTTTATTTGTATAATTTCTTTCAATTTTAGTTCTAGCCATTTTAGTATAAACTTTACTAAAAGAAGGATGAATGTTATTCATATTATTATTATTAAATAAAAAATTACTATCAACAGATAATCTATTTCCTTTATCATTCATAACAACTCCTAAATTATTAAAAAAAGTACCAACACTCTCAATATTCTTCATTACTTCTTTATTTTCACTAATCATACTTCTATCACTTTGATCTCCAACTAAATGTTCTAATCCAACTAAACAATTACTCCTAATAAAATTACTCTTGAAGTTAGATGTTTGTCTTGTTAAAAAATATAATGATTTTAATGTTTTAGGTGTTAATTTATTTTTTATTTCTTCTCCTATTTCTTTTGAAATTAAATCATTCTTTATTGTTCTATTAATAAAATTTTTTGCTCCTTCAATTTGAGTTTTTGGATTTAATCTTTGATAATCAACATTAAAATTAAAATAAGCATCTTCATAAGAAAGTTTATTTTGTGATTTGGAAACTTTTAAAATATCTAAATTTCTAATAAAACCATTGTAAGGAATAATAATTAAAACACCATAAAAAATAAGAATAAATAATTCGTAAAAATTAGAAGAATGTGTTCCTGCAAAAAAAATATAATTTCCAACAGCCCAAGCAAAAAAAGCCACAACGAAAAAATCAACATAAACAAAGGTAATTTTTTCATTTAATTTTTCAGGTCTTTTATATATATATAAGCATTTATATTTTTCAACGAAATAATTTAAAACAACACCAATAAAAGAAATAATAGGTCCAATAGGAAAAATTGGAATATAAAAAAAAGTCATTAATATTATTTTAGCTAAATAAGAATATTGATTAGAAATTTGCATATCAGGACATTCAAAATATCTATTAAGTTCTCTTTGACTAATAGGTAATTCAACAACTTCATTTTTATATTTTCTAGTAATAAAAAACCATAATTTCAATTTATTAATTAATAAATCAAAACAAGTAATTGAAATTAAAGGAGAAAGAATAGAATCACATAAAAACATAATAAACATATTATTTACTAACATATGATGTTTTTCCCATCCAAATTGAATTCCATTTGAAACTAAAGGAACAATTGCACTATTTGTAAAAGATAATATTGTTAATTTAATACTTGTAAATAAATATTTATTTGTATATGTCCATGGCTTTTCATAATCACTGAATTTGGTAAATAATATTCTTATTAATTGATTTATTGATGATACTACTATTGCTATTAAAAATGATAATCCATATTTAATTAAATACTTTTTTTTCATTTTTTTTTCCTGTTTATATTGAAAATAATTTAATAATACTACTATTCCAAATGAAATTCCTGTTAATAAAAGAGAAAAGAAAAATAATATTATTGTTCTTAATACTCTTTTTGGAAAAGTATATTCTAAATGTTCAAAAATTATATCTTCAGGTTCTGGAGATAAATAAACTACTAATTTAAATTTTTTTTTTAAATTATTTTTTTTTTTCTTCAGATAAATAACTAGAACAACAACAATATAAAAATCCTCTTTTTGAATTTTTCAAACATCTTATAATAAATGAATTAGGATAAACTTTAGCATATTTTTTTGCATCTCTAATATAGTTAAATGTAACAAATGCAACTCCATTAAAATCAGCTGTGGAATAATCATTCTCTAATTTTTGAATTTTTTTTATTATTTTATTTTGTTCTTTAAATAAATCAGAATATTCTTTTTTTTTTTTAAAACATAAAATACCTTCATAATAATATTGTTCAATTTGACTTTCTCTTTTATTTTCAATAGAATTGAGATAAAGATATCTTTTTTTTAGCTTTTCAATTTCACTTAATTTATAAGTTAAATTAATTTCATGGATAGGACTAGAACCTTTATAATTTAAATAATCTTTAATTAATACTGTTGAATTAATTAAATTTTTTGGAATTTCACTTACCATACAAGTATAATCAGAAACAGAAATATGAGTAAAATCTATTTCAGTAACTAAAATTGAAGTTATTGAAACAAATAGTAAATAAACAATAAATAAAATAAATAATGTAATAAATGATATTAAATTAAAATTTAATACAACATCATCAATTTGTTTTTTTGTTGCAAAATCTTCTAAAATATTTATATAAAATAACATAACTTCTCCACTATATTTATTCATCCAACCAAAAGAATTATACTGATTATTTTTATTATTCTTAATAAAATAAGTACAATTTTCGTTATTTGTTTCAAAACCATTTAAATTATATTTATCTTCATTATAAAATTCTGTACAATAATCATATAATTTATCAGCATATTTTTTAGCAAAAATCATATAAGGAATAGAACAAATAATAATAGACCCTAATAAATTTATTATTAAATACCAATGAAAAACGAAAAATAAATATAATCCATAACCACATTTATATAATTCTTTAGGAGAAATCCAATAATTATATTTTTCAACATAACCTTTTGTTTCAACAGGAAGATAACAATCACTACAAAAAACAATAGGATTATTTATATCAAATATTTCAGGTGAATTTAATATTTTTTTTGCATTTGAATGTATTTTTGCTTTTTGAATTGTTCCTTTTAAATCTAATTTTTCTTCTATTTCAGCACTTAAATCTCCTTCTGATGAATGTGATGACATATCTCCTATTAAATATCTTTTGTTTCTCGATGTGTTTTCTTCATCTGAATTTTGTTCCTTTATTTCTACTATTACTTTAATTTCCTCTTCTTCTTTTTTTATTGTTTTCTTGCTTTTTAATTTCGGCTCTTTGTGTTTAAATAAAGATTCAGAATCCGTAAAACTCACTTCTTTTTTTGTTTCTTTGTCTTTATTTTTTGATTGATGATTTTCTTTTTTGTAAAAAGCACTTTTTTTCATTTCGTTTAATTTTATTTATTTATTTATTATATATTTCATTTATGAATATTTTTTAATTTTTAAAATCAATATTATTTAATCATATTAATCATTATATATTTTTTATTAATTAATTTATAAATTCCTTTTAAATAAATTAACAAACTCCATAAATTTCCATTATTTAAACTATATAAATATTCCTAGGGAAAATTATCTTGTATATATTGATTTAATTTGAAGAAATCAACTCTTTTATTTTCATCATTTTCCATCATTAAAACAAGAACATCAATAAATTTTTCAGTATATTTATTTTTTAAATGTCTATGAAGAATTTTTTCTACTTTTCCCATATCAGAAATATCTCTAACTTCATAAATAATATTAAAATTTAAAGCAGCAGCATACATAAAGCAAAAACCTAAAGAAAAGACATCACTTTTATAAGGATTATGAGTAACATCATCTTTATCTTTTTTTAATCCATTATATAAAATTGGACTCATATATAATTCAGTTCCTCTTAAAGTATTTAATTGTTTTGAAATTTTAATTTCTTTAGCTTCTCCAAAATCAGCTATTTTATATTTATTATTTTTAAATACTAATATATTTTGAGGCTTAATATCTCTATGTGCTACTCTTAATTTTTGTTGCAGAAATAATAATGCTGAAACTAATTGTTTTAATATATTTATTAATTCTTCTTCTTTATAATGTTTCCTTTCATTAACATGATTTTTTATCTCTTCATCCCAATCATATAATGCAATTTCCATTAAAACATATAATGCAAATGTAGTTGCATCTAAATTACATATACATATACCATATATTTTCATTATATTTTCATGTTGACATTCATAAACTAATTTAAATTCATTTTCAAATGACTCTATTTCTTCTAAATCTTTTGCTATTATTTTTTTTAAAGCATATCTTTTATTTGTTTTATTATTTAATGCTTGATATATTATTCCATATGATCCTTCTCCTAATTGACCATGTAATGTAAATTCTTCTATATTAAATTTAGGAATCTTTGATTTTGCTAATATTCTATTTATTTCTTTTTTTATTTTTTCTTCTTGAATTGGATCTGGTGCTAATGTTATTATATTATTTTTATTCTTCTCTTTATTTTTTTCTTTTTCTCTTTCTTCTTCTTCTTCTTCTTCCTCTTCTTCTTCTAATTTATTATTTTTTTCTATTTTTTCAAAGTTAACTTTCTTTTTCCTTTTTAATTCCTTCTCTTCTTTTATTATATGTAAATTCTTTTTATTGTTTTCTTTTATGTTTTTCTCATTTTTTTTATTTAATTTATCAAATATATCATTTCTATTTTCTTTATTTTTATTTTTTTCTTCTTTTTCTTCTTTATTATCTTCTTCGATTTCATTTTTATTTTCTTTGATGTTATTATCATCATTTTCAATTTTATTATCTTTAATATCATTATTTTCATTTTTTTGAATGTTATTATTCATTTCTAATTCTTCTTCTTTTCTAATTTTTTCCATTTCTTCTTTCATAATTTTTTTTCTTTCCATTAAAACATCAAACAAGCTTTTTTGTTTATTAGTATAATTAATATTATTTTTCAAATTATTATTTTCATTTTTTAAAACTTTAACATCTTTCTTATCTCTAAATCTATTTCCACATCTAGGGCAAGTCCAAATAAATCTATCATAAAAATTAAAAGCTTTACACTTTTCACAAACAATAATAATTTTATGATTTAATTCTCCTATATATAAAATACCTTTACAATCTTTTTTATGATAAAAATCAGTAAAAAATATATTTAATTTACAACAAGACAATTTATTAGGATGAGCTTTATGTTTAATAAATAAAGTTTGTTTAATTATTCTTTTAATATATTCATTTTGAAGAGGATTATAAACAATTGCATTACTTCTGAAATCAATTCCACAAACATTACAATACCAAATAATTTTTTCTGGTAAAGAAGTGAAATTACAATTTAAACAAATTAATTTTTTTTCCTTTAAATTTATATATAAATTATCTCTACATTTTAAACATTTCATTTTCTCATTAACTACTCTATCACAATGATATTTTTCCCAAGTTGCTAAAAGTAAATTTTCATCTTCTTCTTTTTTTAATATACTTGAATAATAATCTATATTACAATTTATACAATGACATAATATCATATTACTTAAAAATACTTTTTGACAATCTATACATATTACATATTTTTTTATATTATTTTCTTCTACTATGTAAAATTTACTTTGAGAATTTTGACAATTATGATATGCAAAATTATCTGTTTCTGAACAATGTTTTCTAAAATGAGTTAAATAATTTATTTCATTATTTTTTTTCTTATTTTCTCTTTCATAATTTTTCCATGATTTATTTAATTTTTCAAAATGAATTTTATATTCTTTATTAATATCATTTTCACAACTTTCTTTTATTTTTATGAAATTTTCATCTTTAAATATTTCTTCTGAATACATATCTGATAATAATATTTTTACTCCATTTGTTATAAAAGATATAAAATCTTCTTTTGATATTATTAAAATATCTTGAAATACTTCATCTAATTCTGCTTGATACATATTTCTTATTTTCTCATTAAAGGAATCATAATTTTCTATGTCTTTTTTAAATATTTCATATTTTTTCTTCTCATTCTCATCATTTTTTTCTGAGAACATTAATAATGGTTAAATTTTTAAAAAATTAATTTATTTTCTTTTTAAATACTTTTATTTTTTTATGGATTATTTCAAAAAATATGTTTTTATTCCTTTATTTATTTTACAATAATGAAAAGAAATATAATTTTAATTATTTATTTGATAAATAAAAAAAACAAAGTACAATTAATATTTAATTTAATATATATTTTCTATATTTTTTAAATGAAATGAAATTTTTTTTTAAAAAAAGTTTGAAAATATATTTTTTATGAATTGAAATATTTTTAAATTGTTCAAATATGTTTTAAAATAAAACTAATAATTCAAAATA
>JAEEGL015836167.1_pt1 | contig 26671 bp, 20 predicted proteins | sample 9134231 | NCBI WGS metagenome assembly JAEEGL01 (sample SAMN16246548, study PRJNA631951) | gut metagenome | biome: gut microbiome; feature: rumen; material: fiber-attached | host: Bos | place: Iran: Karaj | collected 2018-10 | reverse complement strand
TCCGGGTGTGCATTCGGCAGAACCGCATTCGCGGGTTTTGCCTCAGCGAGGACTAATATGAAAGTCCTGCTGATGCAGTCCTTTCAAACTGCGCCAACGGCGGCAGACCGCCGGGCGCCGCATTCGGCAAAACCGCATACGCGGATTTTGCCTCAGCGAGGTAAACCATGTCAGTCGTAGCAATGAAGCGCGTCATGATCGTCGCGCTGAAGAAAGACAGAAAGAAAATTCTGGAGACGCTGCAGCGGCGGGGTGTTATGGAAATCACCGGCGGAATGGAGGACGAGATATTCCGTCATCAGGATACCGGGAACGCCCGCAGTATTTTTACCAAAAACAGCGAACTGGCCGACCAGGCATTAAAGATCCTGGATAAACACGCGCCGGAATCCAAAGGAATTCTGTCGTCGTTTGAAGGCAGGGTGCCGATTTCTGTCGAAGAATACAACCAGAGAATTTCTTCCAGGGACCGGATCGTGGACGAATGCCGCTCCATTGTCGGGCTGGAGAAAGAGTACTCGGATAAAAAGGCGGAGATCCCGAAAAGGGAAACCGAACTATTCTCCCTTTCTCCCTGGCTTTCTTTCGACCTTCCGATCAATTATCCCGGGACAAAGACAACGTCGGCTTTTATCGGGACGCTTCCCGGGGAACAGTCCGAAGAAATGATCCGCGCGGCGGTTTCGGAAACAGCCGGCGACTGCCCGGCCCAGATTGAAATCATCAGCACCATGCAGGAGCAGACCTGCGTTTTCCTGCTCTGTAAAAAGGAAAACGAAGAAGCAGTAAAAGAGGCGCTCAGGCGGATGAATTTTGCGAAGCCGCCGATTGAATCGGGCGTACCGAGCAGAGAAAAGGAACGCCTGGAAAAAGAGATCGCTCTTCTGAACAACGACGTGGCTTATCTGGAAAAAGCCATTGCCGCCAAAGGACCCGAAAGGGAAGATATCCGTTTTGCCCGTGACTATTTCAGTATGCGCGCTGAAAAATATGAAATTCTGGAGTCCCTCCTGCAGTCGGATTCCGTGTTCATCCTGAACGGATATGTGCCGGAGGAGGAAGTCCCTGCGTTAAAGGAAGAACTCACGGGAAAATTCGACCTGGTCTTTGAAGTGTCCGATCCGGAAGAAGGGGAAGACGTTCCGGTCCTCCTGAAAAACAACGCGTTCGCGGCTCCGGTGGAATCGGTTGTCGAAAGCTATTCCGAGCCGGGCGTACGCGAGCGGGATCCGTCCACGCTGGTCGCGGTTTTCTATTACATCCTTTTCGGCATCATGCTCGGCGACGCGGGATACGGCCTGATCATGATGGGCTTCTGCGGATTCGCGCTGAAGAAATACCCCAATATGGAGCCGGGTATGCGCAGAATGATGCAGATGCTCTTTTACTGCGGTATCTCCACAACAATTATGGGCGTATTGTTCGGATCGTTTTTCGGGGACGCGGTCAGTGTGATTGCGTCGACGTTCTTCGGCCGGGACGATATTGCGTTCAAACCGCTGTGGTTCGAACCGCTGCACCAGCCGATGAAGATGATGGTGATTTCGTTCGTGATCGGCATCGTCCACCTGTTCGTAGGGCTCGGGGCGAAGCTTTATGCCGATATCAAGGACGGGCATACCCTGGACGGCATATATGACGTCGTTTCCTGGTACTGTCTGGTCGGAGGCGCGGTGCTCCTTCTTCTGACCTCGGAAACCATGACCGGTATGCTCGGGCTGTCCTTTACTCTTCCGGGCGCCTTCAGTGTGATCGCGAAGATCCTGATGATTGCGGGCGCCGTGCTGATTGTCGCGATGAGCGGGCGCGAGTCGAAAAACGTCGCGAAGCGGACGGCAAAAGGCCTATATAATCTGTACGGGGCGACCAGTTATCTGAGCGATATTCTTTCTTATACGAGACTTCTCGCGCTGGGACTTGCGGCTACGGTTATTTCTTCCGTCTTCAACCTGATGGCAGGCATGGTCGCGAAGGGCAGGGGAGTCGTCGGCGTCATTCTGTTTATCATCATTTTCCTGATCGGGCATCTGATGAATTTCGCGATCAACGCGCTGGGTGCCTACGTTCATACAAACCGTCTGACCTATGTGGAATTCTTCGGAAAATTCTACGAAGGCGGCGGCCGGAAATTCAAACCGTTCAGTGTTAATACGCAGTACTTCAAAGTGAAGGAGGATAATTAATATGGATACCAATAACATCGGTTTCTTTTTCGCGCTGGCGGGTGCGGCATTTGCTGCTTTCATGGCAGGCGCGGGTTCGGCGATCGGTGTCGGCAGGGCCGGCCAGGCTGCTTCCGGCGCGGTGTCGGAAGACCCGTCGCTTTTTGCCCGCGTGCTGATCCTTCAGCTTCTGCCCGGTACCCAGGGTATTTACGGCCTGCTGATCGCTTTCATGGTCCTGATGAACATCGGCCTGATCGGCGGCGGAAACGGCGCCCTGACGCTGACTGAAGGCCTGCTTTATTTCGCCGCCTGCCTTCCGATGGGATTCGTCGGATTCTTCTCGGCGATCGGACAGTCCGGGGCGGCAGTATCGGCAATCCAGCTGGTTACCAAAGATCCGGGACAGTTCGGACGCGCCATCCTCTTCCCTGTCATGGTCGAAACCTACGCGATCCTGGCACTGCTGATTTCCATTCTGTCAATTTTCGGCATTCCGGCCCTGGGGCTCGGCTGAGTGAAATACCGGATATTCCGGTTTCAGGCAGAAGTCAGATGAACATGCCGCGCGCAGAGCACGGCCGAAATGAGGATTGAGATGACAGGACTGGAAAAAATTCTGGAGGATATCCGTGCCCAGTCGGAGGAATCCGCGCAGGGAATCCTGAAAGAAGCGCAGGATAAAGCGTCCGCGATCGTGGAACAGGCAAAGCAGGAGACGGAAGTTTCGTGTGCCGAAATCCGGGAAAACGGCAGCAGGGCAGTAGCGGACCGGAAGGAACGGGCGGCTTCCGCGGCGGCACTCAGGGTCAGGCAGACGATTCTTTCCCGAAAACAGGAAATCATGAAAGAGGCATTCGATTCCGCACTGGAAAAAGCGCTTTCGATGCCGGCAGACGAGTATTTCCCGGCGCTTACGCGGCTGGCTGTAAAAGCGGCCCACGGACAGGACGGGGAAATCGCGTTTTCCGAAAAAGATTTATCAAGACTCCCGGCATCATTCGAGAAAGATCTGAATGAGAAGCTTTCCGGGAAAGCGTCGCTCCGTGTGGCCGGAAAACCCGCGGCTATTTCAGACGGGTTTACGCTCCGGTACGGCGGAATAGAAGAGAACTGCACCTTCGAAGCGATTCTGAACGAAAAGAAAGAAGAACTGCAGGACGAAATCCGGGGTATCCTGTTTCCTGACTGACCAGGAAGGATATCCGGAAAACAGGTAAAGGGAACAAAACCGTGGCTGAATCGTATATTTATGCCGTGACGAGGATCCACAGCCGGGAACAGTCGCTTCTGAACCGGGCTTTTATGGGACAGCTGGCGTCCGCTGAAAACGAGCAGGCGGCTATTGCCATGCTGAAGGATAAAGGCTGGGGAAGCGAACAGACCCGGACGGCTGACGAGATCCTGAAAGAAGAAGAGAATAAAACCTGGCGGCTGGTAAAAGAACTGGTCAAAGAACAGAGCGTCTTTGACGTCTTTCTGTATGAAAACGATTTTCATAACCTGAAAGCGGCCGTTAAGGAGACCCTGACCCAGGGGCACCATCCGGGCATTTATTCGGAACAGGGAACGATCCCGTATGCTTTTATGCAGCAGGCGCTGACTGAGCGGGATTTTTCAAAGTTCCCGGACTGGATGCGCGGAACGGCCAGGGAAGCGCTGGACCTTCTCCTGACGACCCGGGACGGGCAGCTCTGCGACTGTATCATCGACCGGGCGGCCCTGGAACAGATCCGGGCAGCCGGGGAAAAATCCGGCAGCGCCCTGATGGCGCTGTACGGGGAGCTTCGCTGCGTAACCGGCGATATCAATATCGCGCTCCGGGCCATGCGGATGGGGAAGGATAAAACATTCCTGCACCGTGCGCTGGCGCAGTGCCGGACACTGAACAAAGAGATCCTTTCCGAAGCGGCCGGGCACGGGGAAGAAGCGTTCTTCTCTTATCTGCAGAGAACGCCTTATGCCGGCGCCGTTTCTTCGATCCGGGAATCGACGGCTTCGTTTGAGCGATACTGTGATGACCTGATGATCGAAAAAATCAGGCCGCAGCGGCACATATCTTCCGGCATCGACCCGATCGCGGCGTATATTCTCGCCAGGAAGAATGAAATTAAAACCGTACGGATGATCCTGACCGGCAAGCGCAACGAAATGCCGGAGGAAGAGATCCTGAGCAGAGTGAGGACCACTTATGTCTAAGATAGCGGTAATGGGAGACTGGGACAGCATATACGGGTTTGCTGCCCTCGGCCTGGAATGTTTCAGAGTGGAAGAAGGGGAAGCGGACGACGCGCGGAAACTGTTAAGGCGTCTTTCAGAGCAGGACTATGCTGTCGTCTATATGACGGAATCGCTCGCTGCGCTTCTTTCCCAGGAAATCGACCGGTACAGGACGCAGCCTTCGCCCGCTGTTATCCTGATCCCGGGCCTTTCCGGGAATACAGGGGAAGGGCAGACAGCGGTCCGAAGATCTGTGGAACAGGCCGTAGGTTCAGATATACTGTTTTCGTAAGAAACCCCGCCGGTGCCGGCAGATAAAGCCGGACGGCCAGTCCCGCGCAGGAATGCCGGGAAGCGGATAAAGGAGCTTGTATGAGTACAGGAACGATCAAGAAAATTGCAGGGCCGCTGGTCATCGCTGAAGGTATGCGTGACGCGAATATGTTCGACGTGGTGCGTGTCGGTGAAAAACGGCTGATCGGTGAAATCATTGAAATGCACGGGGACGAGGCCTCCATCCAGGTCTATGAGGAAACGTCAGGCCTTGCGCCCGGCGCGCCGGTGGAATCCACGGACGCTCCTTTGTCTGTGGAACTGGGCCCCGGCCTGATCAGCAGTATCTACGACGGAATCCAGAGACCGCTGGACGGCATCATGAAGGCGACGGGTTCCAATCTTCTGCAGCGCGGCGTTGAAGTCGAATCGCTGAAGCGGGACGTTAAATGGCATTTCACGCCCTGCGTCGAAGCCGGGGCAAAAGTCCTTGCGGGCGATATTATCGGCGAAGTAAAAGAGACGGAAATCGTCACTCAGAAAATCATGGTTCCTCCGGGTCTCTCAGGCGAAATCAGGAAGATCGAAGAAGGAGACTTTACCGTTGAAGAACCGGTTGCGGTACTCGTTACGGACAGCGGTGAAGAAAAAGAGCTGAAGCTGATGCAGAAATGGCCGGTCCGGAAAGGCCGCCCCTATACGGAAAAACTCTCTCCCAAAATGCCGCTGGTTTCCGGGCAGCGTGTTATCGATACGCTGTTCCCGATCGCCAAAGGCGGCGTGGCTGCGGTGCCGGGCCCGTTCGGGTCGGGCAAGACGGTCGTCCAGCACCAGCTCGCGAAATGGGCGGATGCCGATATTGTCGTATATATCGGCTGCGGCGAACGCGGCAACGAGATGACAGACGTTCTGAATGAGTTCCCGGAACTGAAGGACCCGAAGAGCGGGTTCTCCCTGATGGAGCGGACCGTCCTGATCGCGAATACTTCCGACATGCCGGTTGCGGCCCGGGAGGCATCCATTTATACCGGGATCACCATTGCCGAGTACTTCCGGGACATGGGATATTCCGTCGCGCTGATGGCGGACTCCACTTCCCGGTGGGCGGAAGCGCTTCGTGAAATGAGCGGCCGTCTGGAAGAAATGCCCGGTGAAGAAGGATATCCCGCTTATCTGGGTTCCCGTCTGGCGCAGTTTTACGAGAGGGCGGGCCGTGTCCATACCCTCGGTACAGAGCCCAGGGAAGGCGCGCTGTCGGTTATCGGAGCCGTTTCCCCTGCGGGCGGCGATATTTCGGAACCGGTTTCCCAGGCGACGCTCCGGATCGTCAAGGTTTTCTGGAGCCTGGACGCGAGCCTGGCATATATGCGGCATTTCCCGGCAATCAACTGGCTGACCAGTTATTCGCTGTATCTGGATGAAATGGAAAAATGGTTCGACGACGAGGTCGATCCCGACTGGATGGCGCTCCGCGGGAAAATGATGCGGATTCTTTCAGAAGAATCCAGCCTGAACGAGATGGTGCAGCTGGTCGGTATGGACGCGCTTTCCGCGCCCGACCGTCTGACGATGGAAACCGCCCGTTCGATCCGCGAGGACTATCTGCATCAGGACGCTTTCCATGAAATCGATACCTATACGCCGCTTCATAAACAGTTCCTGATGATGAAGCTGATCTTAAGCTACGACGATCTCTGCAGAAAAGCGCTGGAGGACGGCGCGTCGATCGACGACCTGGTCGGGCTCCCCGTCAGGGAGCATATCGGCCGGTTTAAATATACCGCGGAAGCAGACCTGGAGGAACAGTTCGACAAGATCGGTACGGAACTGAATCAGGAAATCAGTAAAGCCGCAGCGCGGAAGGAGGACTTCTAAATGCCGAAGGAATACAGGACGATTGAAGAGGTAGCCGGCCCGTTAATGATGGTACGCGGCGTCGAAGGCGTAGCGTATGACGAACTGGGTGAGATAGAACTGAATAACGGCGAGAAGAGGCGGTGCCGTGTACTGGAAATCAACGGTTCCGACGCACTGGTGCAGTTGTTCGAGCCCTCTACCGGCATCAACCTGGAAAGTTCGAAGGTGCGTTTCCTGGGAAGAAGCATGGAACTGGGCGTTTCGGAAGATATGCTTTCCCGCGTTTTTGACGGACTGGGCAGGCCGATCGACGGAGGCCCGGATATCCTCCCGGACGAACGCCGCGATATCAACGGCCTTCCGATGAATCCCGCGGCCAGGGCTTATCCGGAAGAGTTTATCCAGACCGGCGTATCGGCGATCGACGGCTTAAACACGCTGGTCCGCGGACAGAAACTTCCGATTTTCTCAGCGTCGGGCCTTCCCCACGCACAGCTTGCGGCCCAGATCGCGAGACAGGCCCGCGTGGTCGGGACAAGCGATCCGTTCGCCGTCGTTTTCGCGGCCATGGGTATTACGTTCGAGGAATCCAACTTCTTTGTGGAATCCTTTAAGGAAACGGGCGCGATCGACCGGGCAGTCATGTTTATGAACCTTGCGAACGACCCGGCCGTCGAGCGTATTGCGACGCCCCGTATGGCACTGACAGCGGCGGAATACCTGGCTTTTGAAAAGGGGATGCACGTACTGGTTATCCTGACGGATATCACGAACTATGCGGACGCGCTCCGCGAAGTTTCCGCAGCCCGTAAGGAAGTGCCCGGACGGCGCGGATATCCCGGCTATATGTATACGGACCTCGCGAATCTTTACGAACGTGCTGGACGGCAGAAAGGAAAGAAAGGATCGATCACGATGATCCCGATCCTGTCCATGCCGGAAGACGACAAGACCCACCCGATCCCCGATCTTACCGGATATATCACAGAGGGACAGATTATCCTTTCCCGCGAACTGTACCGGAAAGGCATCCAGCCGCCGATCGACGTGCTGCCGTCGCTGTCCCGTCTGAAAGACAAAGGTATCGGCGAAGGAAAGACCAGGGCGGACCATGCCAATACGATGAACCAGCTGTTCGCGGCCTATGCCCGCGGCAAGGACGCCAAGGAACTGATGGTCATCCTGGGCGAAGCGGCCCTGACGGATATCGACAAACTGTACGCAAAGTTCGCGGACGAGTTTGAGAAGGAATACGTTTCCCAGGGCTTCAGGACAAACAGGGGGATCGAGGAGACGCTTTCCATCGGCTGGAAACTCCTGCGGATACTGCCCAGGGCGGAACTGAAACGTATCAAGGACGAGTTCCTGGATAAATACTACGAGGATAAGGCTTAAAAGCACTGCATCGGCAGAACCGCATGCACGGATTCTGCCTCAACGAGGAAATAAACGATGGCAGGGACAAATGTTACTCCGACAAGGATGGAGCTGACGCGGTTAAAGCGGAAACTGGTAACCGCGCGGCGCGGACATAAGCTGCTGAAAGACAAACGGGATGAACTGATGCGCCAGTTCCTGATTCTGGTACGGGAAAACATGGCGGTCAGGAAGAGAGTGGAGGAGGCGATCGGGACAGCCAACAAGAGTTTCGCGCTGGCCCGCTCCGCGATGTCCGACGAAGGCGTGCGGGTAGCGTTTATGACGCCGAAGCAGGAGGTGCGGCTAAAAACCTCCCTGCGCAACGTCATGAGTGTGGAGGTGCCGGTTTTCGAGTCTGAAACCAGGACGAGCGACGCTTCCGATATTTATTCTTATGGTTTTGCATTCACTTCGGGCGACCTGGACAAAGGCGTCGGAACGCTTTCGGAAATCCTGCCGGATCTTTTAAAGCTCGCGGAGACGGAAAAATCCTGCCAGCTGATGGCGGCGGAGATCGAGAAAACCAGGCGCCGCGTCAATGCGCTGGAACATGTCCTGATTCCGGATATGGAGGAAAGCATCAAATTCATTACCATGAAACTGGATGAAAATGAACGGAGCTCCCAGATCCGCCTGATGAAGGTCAAGGATATGATGCTGGAGGAGGCCCATCACTACAAGGAACGGAGAGGGTGACTCAGGCTGGCTGACAGCTGTTGGATGATTACTGAATAATTGGTAAATGAAACAAACAATTCTGCGGATTATATACGGGGCCGCGGTTTTTATCCTGACTGTGATTGCCATGGAAGTGCTGTTCCTGGGTGAAGGAACCAGCAGCACAGCCGGAGATATGAAGCCGCCGGCCCTGCCCCTTATTTATATGCAGACCGGAGACTTTACGGTCAATCCGCTGCGGGGCTACACGTCCCGGCGGGATCTGAGCGGATTCCGGGCGCCCGTTACGCCGGTGGATACCGACCGTACGGTCCGGTTTACTGCGGATCTTTATGAGGAGGATTTAAAAAGCCTTTCCTGTGAGATCCGCTCTGCAGGCGGGGAGCGACTGATCGAAGAGCAGACTCTGCCCCAGTCCTCAGGCACCGATTCCCGGCATCTGCAGGCGGCGTTCATGGTCAGCGATATGCTGAAGGAAGGGACAGAGTACAATCTGGTCCTGATCCTTGAAACAGCGCAGCACGGAAAAATCTATTACTATACAAGGCTGCTCCCTGTAGAAGGGGCAGCATCCCGGCGTATAGATTTCGTGAAGCAGTTCCATGCGAATACCTATAATAAAGCTGCCGGTTCCGCAATTACGACTTATATTGAACCCTCAGGGCAGGGCGGCGAAAGGACGCTTGCGCATGTGGATATCCACAGCTCATTCGCGCAGACAACATGGGGAGATTTCGGTCCTCAGGAGGTTTCGCCGACAGTTGTCGAAATTACGGATATCCAGAGGGACACCGCGTCGTTTACCCTGCGCTCCATCGTGACAAACGAAGATTCAGACGACCTGTTTTTATGTACGGAACGGTTCCTCGTAAGAGAAGGGACGGACCGTATTTACCTGATTGACTATGACCGGATTACGGAACAGGTTTTCAACCCGGACGCAGCGGTGTATGAGAACGGGAGTATCCGGATCGGTCTCACGGCGCCTTCTTTTTCCTATGTGGAAAGCGAAGGCGGCAACGCATTCGCTTTCGTGCAGGCAGGCGGCCTTTATGCCGGCAATATTTCCGACCGGGCGGTGGCCCGTGTGTTCCGCTTCGCTGAAACGGACGAAACCGATCTGCAGCATCTGAACGCGGAGCACGGGATCAGGATTCTTTCGGTGGACGAAAACGGCAGTATCCAGTTCCTGGTCTATGGTTACATGAACAGGGGAAGCCATGAAGGCGAATGCGGGATCAGCGCCTGTGTTTATAATCACGCCTACCGAACGATCGAGGAAATGGCGTTTATTCCGTATGACAAATCCTATGAACTTTTAAAGGTCCAGATTGAAAAGACTTCTTTCTGGAATTATAACAACCGGCTTTTCCTCCTCCTGGACGACGCGCTGTATTCTGTCGACCTCCGGAAAAGAAGGGCGGAAATCCTCGTAAACGGCCTGGACGAGAGTTCCTGCGAGGTTTCGGAAGACGGCAATATGATTGCCTATAAGGCGGCGGACAACGATCATACGCTGTTTCTGCTGGATCTTTCAACGGTGGCAGTCAGAACGATTGAAGCGCCTGAAAACAATCAGATTTTCCTGCTCGGGTTCTTAAGGGGCGACCTGCTGTACGGCTTTTCAGAGGTGGAGGATACGATCGCCGACGTGCTCGGCGGGACGGTCCACCCGATGCATAAGCTGGTGATCGTCAACAGGCGGCTCCAGATTTTAAGCGAATATGAAAAAGAAGGAATCTATGTGGTTTCCTGCGAAATAGGCGACGGCCAGGCGCTGCTTAAACGGGTGTCGCGGGATGCGCAGACGGGGAGTTTCATCCCGGTCGAAAACGACCAGATCATCAATACCGAACCGGTAGAAAATAAAAGGACGGCGGTAACGACCGTCTATGAAGAAAAACTCCAGGCAGTCACCTGTCTATCCATCCGCGGATTCAGGGCGGACGGTTTAAAACATGTCCTGGCCAGGATGACGGAAAAAGAGAATGACGTCCGGATTGAACTGCCGGGTAAAAACGATGCCGGCCAGGCACAGGGAGACAGCATCTTCTACGCATACAACACATATGGGGCAATCGGCTGCTATCATTCGGTGAACAACGCCGTACTGGCTGCTTCTGCCGACAGAGGCGTGGTTGCGGACACCTCGGGGAGGTACCGTTATGTGTTCTCAAACCGGGATGCGAAAGACCAGATCATGAAGATAAAATCTCTTTCAGACCGCGGCGCAACTCCGCTTGAAACCTGCCTGTATACGATCCTGGACTACGAAGGCGCGTCGGCGGACGTGCAGGGCCTGATGCAGCAGGGGATGGATGCGGCCGACGTTTTATCAGAGGCGATGCCGGACGCGCTGGTAATGGATTTAAGCGGGTGCACGCTGGACTCTGTCCTGTACTATATTGCGAAACAGCACCCGGTACTGGCTATGACCGGCAGCGGGATGGAGGAAGCGGTTCTGATTACCGGTTACAACGAGCGGCAGGCCGTGACGGCCGATCCGTCAGCCGGGACCGTCGGAATGCGGGACCGGGAAGAATTAAGAGAGCAGCTTGCCGCATGCGGAAGCCGATTTTTGTGCTACCTGCGGCCTGAAGAGTAAAAAAGGAAAGGAACTGGTTTGAAATTCCTGCTGATGCAGAACTTTCAAACTGCACCATCGGTGCAAACGGTGCTGAAGCACCGTCCCTGCACCGGGTGCTGCATTCGGCAAAACCGCATTCGCGGCTTTGCCTCAGCGAGGTATAGAAATGAAAAATGTAACACTTGGCGCAACCGGGATCTGTGTTCCGCAGAATGGATTCGGCGCGCTGCCGATCCAGCGGGTTCCGCTGGATCAGGCCGTTCTGATTCTCCGGAAGGCTTATCAGGGGGGGATCCGGTTCTTTGATACTGCCCGGATGTACAGCGACAGCGAAGAAAAGATGGGGGCAGCATTCGGAGACGGATTTGTCCAGCGGGACGACATCGTCATCGCTACTAAGACGAAGTCGGAAAAGCCGGAGGATTTCTGGAAAGACCTGGAAATCTCCCTGAATACCCTGAAAACGGATTACATTGACATTTATCAGTTCCATGCCATGAAAGCGTGCTTCAGGCCGGACGACGGAACCGGTATGTACGAATGTATGCTGGAAGCCAAAAAGCAGGGGAAAATCCGGCATATCGGCGGAACGACGCACAAAATAAAACTGGCCGTCGAACTGGCACAGTCCGGGCTGTATGAGACGGTTCAGTTCCCGTTCAGCTATATGGCGAGCAAGGAAGAAATCGATATGGTCAGGCTCTGTGAAAAGAACCGTGTCGGATTTATAGCCATGAAGGGTCTTTCAGGCGGGCTGATCACGAATTCCCGGGCCGCGATGGCATTTATCAGCCAGTTTGACGGTGCAGTGCCGATCTGGGGAGTACAGCGGGAGAGCGAACTGGACGAATGGCTGTCCTATATGGAAAACACGCCGTGCATGGATGAGGAAAATACGGCGTTTATCGAAGCCGACCGGAAAGAACTGGGCGGTGATTTCTGCCGCGCCTGCGGTTACTGCCTGCCCTGTACCGTAGGGATCCAGATCAACCAGTGCAACCGGATGAGCCAGATGATCAGAAGGATGCCGAGTGAAGAATTCCTGGGTGAACGCTGGCAGAAGGAAATGGAGAAAGTTGAAGACTGCATCGAATGCGGAGCCTGCCTTGCCAGATGTCCCTATGAACTGGATATCCCGAGACTCCTGAAAAAGAATCTGGAGGATTACCGTGAAATTCTGGCCGGAAGAAGATCGGTCCGCTGAACCGGGACAATAGCCGGACGGGCATCCCGCAATATAAAAGGACCGCCGGATCAGCCGGCGGTCCTGATATGATAGACAGTGTGCCATACGGCACACCGTTTTTCATTTTTTAAGGCTTAATCCGCCTTCGTTGTACCGGGCGATGATGGCCCGGATGCGTTCGATCGGATTCAGCAGGTCGCTGATGGAACTGTCGTGGTTTAAGGTATCGATGATATAGGCAATATACTTGCTTAAGCCGCAGCTGTAATACCACGGGCGGGCAAGCAGCGCGTCCGGCTGGTAAATCAGGTCGGTCGTAAGGACGCCGTCGAAGAGTCCTTCTTCATAGGCTTTATCAAACTCTTCCAGGCCATCGGTAAACAGGCCGAAGGTTGAGAAGCAGAAAATCCTGCCGGCATTGCGGTGCTTGAGATCGCGTGCCATATCCAGGAAGCCTTTCCCGGAAACGATCATGTCGTCGATAATGATCATATCCTTGTTTTCCACGCTGGAGCCCAGGAATTCATTGGCCACAACGGGATGGACGCCGTTTTCCATAACGGTATAATTGCGCCGCTTATAGAACATGCCCATATCCAGGCCAAGGACGCCGGCCAGATAAACGGCGCGTTTCATACCGGCTTCATCCGGGCTGATGACCATCATATGCCCGGCGTCGATCTGAAGTCCGTCGAAGTTATTCAGCAGACATTTGATGAACTGGTAAACCGGCTGGACGGTATCGAACCCGTTTAAGGGAATCGCGTTCATGACACGGGGTTCATGGGCATCAAAAGTGATGATATTATCGACCCCCATTTTGACCAGTTCCTGCAGTGCGATGGCGCAGTCAAGGGATTCTCTTGTATTCCGTCTGGACTGGCGGCTTTCATAGAGATAAGGCATGATGACCGTGATCCGCCTGGCTTTTCCGCCGACAGCAGCAATGACACGTTTAAGGTTCTGGTAGTGATCGTCGGGCGACATGTGGTTTTCTTTGCCGAACAGCCGGTAGGTACGGCTGTAGTTGACAACGTCGACCAGCAGGTACAGGTCCATGCCACGGACAGATTCACGGATAATGCCCTTGCCTTCCCCTGTCCCGAAGCGGGGCGTTTCGGCTTTCAGGAGGTAAGAGTCACGCTGGTAGCCGGCAAAAGCAAGCGAATTTTTATGCTTGTTTTCCCGTTCCGTCCGCCAGTTCACCAGATACCGGTCTACCTGCTCCGCTATATTCTGGCAGCCGTCAAGGGCGATGATTCCCAAAGATCCTACAGGAATAGTCTCAAGGTTCCGGACTTCCTCATGCTTGTATTCCATGCTGCTTAATCCTCACTTTCTCCTGCTGTGCTGTATCGACAGTAACCGGATATCTTTTCCGGTCAGTTTTCGCATATCAAAAGATGCAAATATCCTGGAAAAGATTCGGTCCGAATAGCGGTCCCTCAGTTCGTCCAGTTCCAGGTTTGTAGAAAGAATCAACGGTTTTTTACGGAGAATACGTTCGTTTAACAGGGCAAAAAACCGGGTGAGCGTCATCTGGGAAGAATACTCTGTCCCCAGGTCGTCCAGGATCAGAAGGTCGCATTCGTACAGATCTTTCAGGAAATCCTGGAAGGCTTCCCGGGATGCGGCATCGTAGCCGAACGAGGACAGGCGGTCGAAAAGATCCACTGCACTGAAATACAGCACCGAAAAGCCCCGCCGGAGCATTTCGTCCGCGACACAGATGGAAAGGAACGATTTGCCGGTCCCGACTGTCCCGTAAAAGCACAGATGACGGACCGTTTCCGGGTAATCATCGAGGAACTGCCTGCAGGCCGATACCGCTTTCCGGAAACGTTCCAGATCCTGTCCCTCATAATACTCTTCCGACAGAAGGGAAAAATTGTTGAAGCGGATCAGATCCTTTAAGCGGGACTGGTCGCAAAGAAGCGCTGTTTCCTGCATGCGGAAACAGCGGCATTTCTGCCCGTCTGCGTAACCTGTATCGTGACAGAACGGACAGTCCTCCTTTTCCTCCAGGTAATCAGCGGGATATCCGTACTGTATAAGCAGGGCGTCCCGCTGCCTTTCGAGGGCATCGATCCGCTCTGCGGTTTCTTTCGGGAAAACAGAATCCTTCCGGACGTCTGAGGAGCCGCTTTCCGCGGAAACTCCGGTTTCTGCCGGATGGATATCAGACAAACGGTTTTCCAGGGCCTTTACCTGAAGGGAGCGGATTTCGTCTTCCAGCCTGCGGAATTCCGGGATATGAAGATACACCTGCTGTCTGTGCCGGAGAGCTTCCTGCCGGTGCAGGTCGCGCTTTTCATCATATCCGCGCATGATGCGGTTATATTGGTCCGTAGTCAGCGCCAAGGATCAGTCTTCCTCCAGAATGGCTTTTTCCAGTGCCTCGAAATCATAATCATGCCGCGTGATCTTCGTGAAAGCGCCCGCGTCGGAAACTTTGCCGCGGGATTTCCTGCCTTTCGGGAAGGCAGAAACGGCGCGCTGGGCCTGCCTTGGGGTGGAAATGCCTTCCTGGGCCCAGTTCAGGGCAACTTTTTCGATGTATCTGAAATCTTTCTTTCCCCGGTCGACACAGTACTGGACCAGGTAATCGATCAGATCATCGGAAAAATGAAGATCGTCGGAAATTGAACAGATGGTTTCCACTTCGCGTACGGAAAGAGGTTTTCCGATGTACTGTTCCACAATAAACAGCAGCTGCGCCCGCTTCCGTTCATCCGCCGGCATCTCATCCTGCTCCTGCCGGGTCTTCCTGCCCCGGGAAGAGGCCCGGGCAGCCGCGCCGGAAGAGTCCTTTCCGGACAGAGCTGTTTTTTCCGCAAGGGGAGAAGCAGACGGATCTTCGGCCGTGTCTTCGCAGCCGGAAGGATCCCCGGCGTTTTCGTGCCTGCCGATAAAGGAAGCAGGCGGCAGGGAAGACGCAGGAACCCTGGCGGCGGCAGCGCGCGCACTCAGGACCGGCGTAATTGAAATGACGCGTTCCCCGGAAAAATCATGCCGGAGATGTTCGGGATCGCTTAAATGGATGCCTGAAAGCTTACCGGCGCCGTCATACTCCAGTTCCAGAAGCCCCCTCTTTTCCCAATATTTCAGGGAACGAAGCACTTCCTTCTCCGTGTGGTTGAACCGGTCGGCCATATCGGATATAGTGGTAGCCCTGTGCGCGCTCATCATCCGGACCAGGTAAAGATAGACCTTGATCTGGGCGTCGTTCGCGTCGCGCATGTATTCGTCAATAAACAGATTCGAAATGGAAGTCGAATCCATATTTGTTTCACTGTAAACTGTAAGCACGTTTCTTTCCCCGAACTGAAATATTCCGGATTGCTGTACTTTAAATCATTCCGCACGGTTCCGTGCGGCTGGTCGGTGCAGAGCAATCGTTTTCCGGACAGTGTAATCGTATGATTGCACTTACTATAGCATACGGCGAATTCGGCCGGTAATTGGCAAAATATACAGAAAAAACGCCGGATTTCGGCCGCCCTGGATTTACTGCCGGTTTGTGAATTCTGTGGATATTGTGGGAAATCACCGGCGGCGGCGGGAACTGCGAAAAAAAAGGAGCCGGTTTATCCACAGGGAAACCGGCTCCTCTTTGGTCAGACCGTGAATATCACTTCCCGGGAATCAGGTCTTTCGCGATAGAATCAACGTTTCCGGCCCCCATGGTTATCAACAGGTCTCCTTTTCGGCAGTTTTTCAGAACAAATTGTTCGATCTCCGAAAAACTGGAGAAACTTTTGCTCTCCGTGCCGCGGACCCGGACAGCTTCCGACAGCTGTTCCGAACTGACGCCGAGCGTATCGGTTTCCCGGGCTGCGTAAATCTCCGCGAGCAGGACATAATCCGCCATGGACAGCGCGTCGGCGAAATCGCTGAACAGCGCTTTGGTGCGGGAGTAGGTGTGCGGCTGGAAAATAACCCAGAGTTTCCGGTGCGGCTGGCCAAGCGCCGCCTTCAGGGTTGCCCGGATTTCGGAAGGATGGTGCGCGTAGTCGTCGATTACCGTTACGCCGTCCCGTTCCCCGTAATACTGGAACCGTCTGTCGGCTCCGTGGCATGCGGCCAGGGCAGGAACAGTAGCTGTTCTGTCAGCGCCTGCAAAATCGGCGGCGGCAATGGCGGCCAGGGAATTGGAGACGTTGTGTTCGCCCGGGACGCCGAGCCGGACAGATGCCGTTTCCGGTATCGGAAGATCAATGCCTTTTGCCTTAAGAGAAGCCTTGTTGACCCGGAGCGTATAGGAAGCGCACCCCCGGTTGTCGTATGTGACGTCTTCGGCGGTATAGTCGGCGTCGGGACTGCCGGAGCCGCCGTAATTGGCGCAGGTAATGACCCTGCACGAAAGACCTTCGGTTATTTCCTCCGGATTGGATATTCCGCTGTTCAGGATCAGGGCGCCGTCTTCGGGCAGAAGCAGCGCGAATTTATGGAATGAACGGCGGATGTCGTCCAGGTCCTTAAAGAAGTCCAGGTGGTCCGCGTCAATATTCAGGATAATGGAGATCTTCGGGAAAAAACTTAAAAAACTGTTGGTATATTCGCAGGCTTCTACGACAAAATAGCCGGAGTGGCCGATCCGGACGTTTCCGCCGACCGACTGGAGGTTGCCGCCGATGGAAAGGGTCGGGTCGAGTCCCGCGGCCAGGAGCATTTCGGAAATCATGGAAGTGGTGGTCGTTTTTCCGTGTGTTCCGGAAATTGCGATCGGGACCTCATAGTTTTTCATGATCTGGCCGAGGAGCTCCGCGCGCGTAAGGCACGGGATGTTTTTCTCATGAACGGCGATATATTCGGGATTGTCCGGGTGGATGGCGGCGGTAAAAACCGCCAGGTCGATATCGTCGGTGATATTTTCTCTGCACTGCGGAGTCAGGACCCGGATGCCTTTGGCTTCCAGATTCTCAGTAACCGGGGACAGCGACCTGTCGGATCCGGAAACGGAAAACCCCCTGCTTAACAGGATTTCCGCCAGCCCGCTCATGGATACGCCGCCGATACCGCAGAAATAAACGTGGATGGGTTGATTGAAATTGATCTGGTACATACCGCTCCTTCAGCCCCGATGGGCTTGTTTCTGTTAGATTCTTATTTATTATAACCCTATATAAACCAAAAATAATAACGCATTTTTTATCCTCATCCGGGGCTGTCTTCAAAACACTATCTATAACAGGGGTAGTTGTGCTATAATCTTCTAAACAAAGCAAACGGGCTTCTTCTTCATTGGGGCGGAAGAAGCTCATTGTGTATTGGACGGGGAAAAACACATGATTAAAAAAGAAATGATTGCCATGCTCCTGGCCGGCGGACAGGGGAGCCGGTTGGGGATCCTCACATCGAAAATGGCGAAGCCTGCCGTTTCATTCGGCGGCAAGTACCGGATTATCGACTTTCCTCTGAGCAACTGCATCAATTCGGGAATTGATACGGTCGGCGTACTGACGCAGTATATGCCGCTGCGCCTGAATACCCACATCGGAATCGGTATTCCGTGGGATCTGGACAAAAATGTCGGCGGCGTCACGGTGCTGCCTCCTTATGAAAAGATGGCAGGCACCGAGTGGTATACCGGAACGGCGAATGCCATTTATCAGAACCTGAGTTACATGGAGCAGTTCAATCCGGACTACGTCCTGATTCTTTCCGGCGACCACATCTACAAAATGGATTATGAAGCCATGCTGGAGTTCCATAAGGAAAAAGGCGCGGAATGCACCATTGCGGTCATGCCGGTTCCGATGGAAGAAGCCAGCCGGTTCGGGATCATGATTACGGACGATCATCAGCGGATCGTCGATTTTGAGGAAAAACCCGAAAAACCGCGCAGCAACCTGGCTTCCATGGGTATTTATATTTTTTCCTGGAAAACGCTGAGGGACGCCCTTATTGCCAACGCGGAGCAGCCGGGACTGGATTTCGGCAAGCATGTGATCCCGTTCTGCCACTCAAAGGGACAGCCTCTGTACGCGTACGAATTCGACGGGTACTGGAAGGACGTCGGAACGCTGACTTCCTACTGGCAGGCGAATATGGAACTGATCGACATTGTTCCGGAATTCAACCTCTACGAAGAGTACTGGCGGATTTATACGAACAATCCGGCACTGCCTCCGCAGTATTTCGGAAGTTCGGCCAGTGTGGAACGCAGTATTGTCGGCGAAGGTACCGAAGTTAACGGCACAGTGAAGAATTCCGTCATCGGATGCAACGTGATTATTGAGGAAGGCGCTTACATCCATGATTCGATCATAATGCACGGCTCGCATATCGGCCGGGGCGCCCGCCTTGAGAAATGCATTATTGCGGAACAGGCGGAGATCGGCGACGGAACGAAACTCGGCGAGGGAGAAGAAGCCCCGAACGAGACCAACGCCTCTATTTACAGCGGCGGCCTGGTGGTTGTCGGCGAAGGGTCCGTTATCCCCGCAAACGTATCGGTCGGCAAGAATGTCCTGATTGACGGAGTTACCACCGCGGAGCAGTATCCTGACGGATGGCTTGCAAGCGGCAGGTCCCTGTTGGCTGAAGGGAGGTAAGTGATGAGAGCGATTGGCGTTATCCTTGCCGGCGGCAATTCCAGCCGTATGAAGGAACTGTCCAGAAAGCGCGCTGTCTGCGCCATGCCGGTTGCCGGCAGTTTCCGCAGCATAGATTTTGCGCTGAGCAACATGGAGCACTCCCGGATCCAGAAAGTCGCGATCCTTACGCAGTACAATGCGGGAAGCCTGACCGAACACTTAAGTTCGTCCAAATGGTGGGATTTCGGCCGCAAGCAGGGAGGCATGTTCATATTTACACCTTCGTTTACCGGAGATTCGGGCAACTGGTTCCGGGGAACGGCGGATGCCATGGCGCAGAACATGGAGTTCCTGAAAAACTCCCATGAGCCCTACGTGGTGATCGCTTCGGGTGACTGCGTATATAAACTGAATTACAATAAGGTCCTGGAATATCATATCGACAAGCAGGCGGACATCACCGTCGTCTGCAAGATGATGCCGGCTGATTTTGACGCAGGGCGTTTCGGGACCGTCCGGATGGACGGCGACTGCCGGATTACGGAATTTGTGGAAAAACCTGTCGTCGCGCGTTCCAACGTCATTTCATGCGGAATATACGTGATCCGCAGGAGACTGCTGATTGATCTGCTCGAGAAGAGCAGTCAGGAGGGCCGTTATGATTTCGTTAAGGATATCCTGATCAGGTGCAGGGATACCAAACGAATCTACGGATATATGATGGAAGAGTATTGGAGCAATATTGCTTCCGTCGATGATTATTTCCGCACCAATATGGATTTCCTGAAGCCTGAAATCAGGGATTATTTCTTCAGGGAATATCCTGAGGTGCATTCTAAACAGACGGATTTACCGCCGGTTAAGTACAATGTGGGCGTGCAGGTGCATAACAGTCTGCTTTCCAGCGGCTGCATTGTAAACGGTTCAGTGGAAAACTCCGTTCTGTTTAGGCAGGTATACGTCGGTAATAACTGCGTGATTAAAAACTCTCTGATCCTCAACGACGTCTATATCGGAGATAATTCGTATATCGAGAATTGCATAGTGGAAAGCAGAGGCACGATAGAAGCCGGATCCTGTTACAGGGGAGAAGGTGAAATCAGAATTATCGTTGTGCAGGGGGACCGTTACACCTTGTAGAGACCACGTATTTTAACTGCCCTTGCATCACCGGGAATGCTTATGCATTCGGAATGGAGAGGTGTATGCAGATTACAGACGTTAGAGTACGCTTAATTGCGAAGGAAGGAAAACTGAAGGCAGTTGCATCGATAACAATAGACAGCGAATTTGTAGTAGACGATATTAAGGTTATTGAAGGCGAAAAAGGCCTGTTCATAGCAATGCCGAGCAAAAAGTCGGCAGACGGGGAATACCGGGACATTGCCCACCCGATTAATTCGGAAACCAGGGCTCGTCTGGAACAGATCATTTTAAATCAGTATGAGCAGACATCGGCAAATGCGGATGACGAAGCGGAATACTGAAAAATGACACAAGTGTCGCAGGTATTCCCGCTCTGTCACAGCACCATGACAGACAGTACCGCAGAATGGAATGCACACTGATTGTGGGGCTGGGAAATCCCGGCCGCCAATACGAACATACCAGACATAATGCCGGATATGACGTACTGGATATTTTATATGACAGACTTCAGAATCCGGCGGTGGAAAAATTCAGAAAATCCTCTGCTCGTAAAGGCTTTTTAAACGGGCAGAGGGTTATCCTTCTGAAGCCGCTTACTTACATGAACCTTTCCGGTGAAGCTGTCCGTGAAGCGGTTGATTTTTACAAACTGGATCCGTCATCCCAGGTCCTGGTGATCTGCGACGACGTCGATCTGCCGGTCGGGACACTCCGGATGCGGAAAAAGGGCAGCGCCGGCGGGCATAATGGATTAAAAAACATTATTCTGCACCTGGGACGGGAAGATTTCACCAGAATCCGTCTCGGCGTCGGAGACCGGCCGGACCGGTCTTCAGATCTGGCCAATCATGTTTTAGGTCATTTTAACAGGGAAGACGCGCCGGTAATGGAAACGGCCATGGAAAAAGCGGCTGACGCGGCGGAATGTTTCCTTTCGGACGGGGCCGACGCGGCCATGTGCCGGTATAATACTGTCAGACCCAGAAAGCCGAAAAAGCCGGCGGAATCCGAAGCGGCAGAACTCACAGAATCACCGGGTATACAAGAAACAGCAGAGTGAGAGCACTGGACCAGCCGATAAAGGATACGGAAGAAATACAGAAGGCCTTGGCCATTCTGCAGGAGAAGTGCACCCATCTGATGGCCGACGGCTGCGCCGAATCTCAGAAACTTCATTTTACCAGTCTGATAGCAGGTCAGCGCAAGCTGACCCTTTTTCTTACCTACAGCGACCAGCGGGCCGGGGAACTGGCCAGAGAATACAGTTTTTACCACCGCGGCGCAGTCGCTTTTCCCGCAAAGGACCTGATCTTCTATCAGGCGGACCTTCGCGGGCGCGAAATTGAGCGGGAGCGGATGCTGTGCCTGCGCAGGCTCCTGGAAGGAAAACCGGCCGTCGTTTTTACAACCTTCCCGGCGCTTCTCACCCCGCAGATTCCCTTACACTATCTGAAAGAATATGTTTTTTCGTTTGAGAAAAGAGGAACGTGCGATCCTCTCGAGATCAGTGCGCGCCTTACGGCCATGGGCTATGAGAAAACGGACCAGGCCGAGAATCCGGGGCAGTACGCGATCCGCGGCGATATCATAGATATTTTCGACCTGACGAGCGAAAACCCTTACCGGATCGAACTGTGGGGAGACGAAATCGACTCCATCCGCAGTTTTGACGCACAGACCCAGCGCTCGATCGAAAACCTGGAAACGGTTACTGTTTTCCCGGCCAGGGAAATGATTTTAAGCAAGGTCCGTCTGGCGGACGGCCTGTCCCGGATGGAAGAAGAGTGCGGACGGGTCTGCCGGACGCTGGAAGAGCAGGACCGTCATCCGGAAGCGAAACGGCTTTCGGACGGGATCGGGGAAATCTGCGAAGCGGCAAGGCAATGGGGGGAGACGGACCGGCTGGAAAGCTATATTCACTACTTCTATCCGCAGACGGAAAGCTTTCTGGGCCTGTTTCCGCCGGAAGATACGCTCCTGGTCTTTGACGAACCGTCTCATATCGAGGAACAGATGCGCGCGGTCATCCTGGAATTCAGGGAAAACATGATCCAGCGGGTCCAGAAAGGATACAACCTGCCCGGCCAGATGGAGTTTTTGTCCGAACCGGAGCCGGTGCTGGAATCAATGCGGGAATACCGGCGGCTCGGCCTTTCGCAGCTGGCGCAGAAAAACGGTATTTTTGAAACAGACGTCCTCCTGTCGCTCCGTGTGCGCAGCATAGCGCCATATAACCGGAGTTTTGATAAGCTGACCATGGATCTGAAAAAATATCGGGCGGAACATTACAGGATTATCCTGTTTTCCCCGTCCAGGACCAGAGCCAGGCATCTCGCGCAGGAGCTGGATGAGCAGGGAATTCCCGCGTTCTACAGCGAAAATCCGGACAGGATGCTGAAAGAAGGCGAGGTCATGACCTATTACGGTCCGATCCGTCACGGGTTCGTTTATCCCCAGGCTCATTTCATGGTAATCGCCGAATCGGATATCTTCGGCGGAAAACAGCAGAAAAAGAAGAAAGCACCGAAGCAGGAAGGTGAAAAAATCCGGAGTTTCGAAGACCTGCACGTAGGCGACTATGTGGTCCACGAACTGCACGGGATCGGGATTTACCGCGGCGTCGAAAAAGTGGAAATCGACCGGATCGCCAAAGATTACCTGAAAGTGGAGTACAGCAGCGGCGGTACCCTCTACATCCTGCCGACGGAAATGGACGTACTGCGGAAATATGCTTCCGCGGACGCCCGGAAACCGAAGATCAACAGGCTGGGGACGCAGGAATGGTCCGTCACGCGCAAAAAGGTGGAAAAAGCCGTCAGCGAAATCGCGGACGACCTGGTCGCCCTGTATGCCGCAAGACAGCAGAAAACCGGGCATGTTTTCGGGGAAGATACCGTCTGGCAGCAGGAATTCGAAGAAATGTTCCCGTACGAGGAAACGGACGACCAGCTGCGCGCGATCGAAGAAACCAAGAAAGACATGCAGAGCGAGAAGATCATGGACCGGCTGATCTGCGGCGATGTCGGATACGGCAAAACGGAAATCGCGATCCGCGCGGCGTTCAAGGCCGTCCAGGACTCGATGCAGGTGGCGGTCCTGGTACCGACGACCATTCTCGCCCAGCAGCATTTCAATACGTTTACGGAGCGGATGAGCAATTATCCGGTGCGGATCGAAATGCTGTCGCGCTTCAGGACGGCGGCGGAGCAGAAAAAAATCCTGAAGCGACTGGAAAACGGAGAGACGGACATTGTCATCGGAACGCACCGGCTGCTTTCCAAAGACGTGAAATTCAAACGGCTGGGACTGCTCGTCGTTGACGAAGAGCAGCGTTTCGGCGTAACGCATAAAGAAAAAATCAAGAAAATGAAGGAGGACGTCGACGTCCTGACGCTGACCGCGACGCCTATCCCGAGGACCCTTCATATGGGCCTGGTCGGAATCCGTGATATGAGTATTCTGGAAGAAGCGCCGGAAGACCGCGTGCCGATCCAGACTTATATCATGGAATACAACGAGGAAATGGTCCGCGAAGCCATCCTGCGGGAACTTTCGCGCGGCGGACAGATTTATTACGTTTACAACCGGGTGAACGATATCGCCGAAGTGACGGGGCGGCTGATGAAACTGGTGCCGGAAGCCCGGATTTCCTATGCACACGGACAGATGGACGAGGAACATCTGGAACGGGTTATGTACGACTTTATCAGCAAAGAGATCGACGTTCTGGTTTCGACGACGATCATTGAAACAGGGCTGGATATTTCCAACGTCAACACTATCATTGTGCACGACGCCGACCGTATGGGCCTGTCACAGCTGTACCAGCTGCGCGGCCGCGTCGGCCGTTCCGACCGGACGGCATATGCGTTTCTTTTGTACAAACGCGATAAGATGCTCCGGGAAGACGCCCAGAAACGGCTTTCCGCGATCCGGGACTTTACGGAACTCGGGAGCGGTTTCCGGATTGCCATGCGCGATCTGGAGATCCGGGGCGCCGGCAATCTTCTCGGGAAAGCGCAGCACGGGCACATGCAGGCGGTCGGTTACGATCTATACTGCAAACTGCTCGAGACGGCGGTCCTGAAAGTGAAAGGAACGCCGAAGAAAGAAGAAAAACGGGGGAGCGTCAATCTGACGGTCGACGCGTTCATTCCGGAAACCTATATCCTCAACGAAGGGCAGAAACTGGATATCTACCGCAGGATCGCGTCCATAATGTCAAGCGACGACGTGGAAGACGTCCGGGCGGAACTTACCGACAGGTTCGGGGAAGTTCCGGCGCCGGCGGAAAACCTGCTCCGGATCGCCCTGATCCGCGCCGTTGCCTCCCGTATGGAGATTCCTGATATCACCGGCTGGCCGGGGACCGTCAAACTGACCATGTCGCCTACGGCGGACGTGCGCGTGGAGCGAATTCCGGAACTGCTGAAGAAGTATCATACAAAACAGGGCACGCTTTCGTTCTCACCGAAAGGAGATCCGCTGTTTACCTATACCTATACGACGACAGGCGTCACGGTGCGCGATGAAGAAATGCTGATCAGCACCGTGGAAGAGCTATTGATCAGTATCTCGGAAATACTGAGGGACAAACCCGCGGGTGCGGATTAAAAAAGGCTCCGGCTGATGCCGGAGCCTTTTGCGTTTCGGATACGGATTAAGACTGGGTGTGTTTTTCCCAGGCTTTGGTATCAAGCGGCTTGGGCTTGGACATCTCGTCCAGAAGCCGGATCTTGGTGTCGTACAGTTTCCTGGAAAGATCGACGTGCATCTGGTGAGGATTGGTCAGACGTTTGGAACCGTCCCACAGCGTTTCCTTTTCCTTACTGCAGTATTCCCTGATTTCCATGACTTTCGGGGAAGTATAGCAGGTTTCCCCGTTTTTGAATACGGGGATCATGATCTCGCGGAGCGTGTACTGGCCCGCTTTCAGCAGGGTCTTCTTCCAGGTTTCCACCGGATCGAAGAGCAGCAGGTCTTCGGATTCTGAATACTGTTCGTCTTCCAGGCAGATCAGGTCGGCAAAAATCTTGCCGCTTTCTTTTTCATAGACACGAAGGATCTTTTTATTGCCGGGGTTGGTGACCTTTTCGGAGTTTTCGGAAAGCTTGATCTTGGGGATAAAGCTCCCGTCCTCATCCATGATAGCCGCCAGTTTGTAGACGCCGCCGAAGGACGGGTTGTCCTTCGCTGTGATCAGGTGCGTTCCGACGCCCCAGGAATTGATGGCGGCGCCCTGGGCTTTCAGGGAAGCGATCAGGTGCTCGTCCAGATCGTTGGAAGCCGTGACCCGGGCATCCGGGAAACCGGCGTCGTCCAGCATCTGGCGGGCTCTGCGGGACAGGTACGCAAGGTCGCCGCTGTCCAGGCGGATGCCGTAGTTCTTCAGTTCAACGCCTTTTTCCCGCATATACTCGAAAGTCTTGATTGCGTTCGGGATACCGGAATTAAGGGTGTCATAGGTGTCGACCAGCAGCGTGCAGGCCATCGGATACAGGTCGGCATACGTTTTGAACGCGGTCAGTTCGTCTTCAAAACTCATGATCCAGCTGTGGGCGTGCGTGCCCATGACCGGGATATCGTACAGTTCACCGCAGAGAACGTTGGAAGTCCCGGCGCAGCCGCCGATGACGGCAGCTCTCGCGCCGTAGGTGCCGGCGTCCGGTCCCTGTGCGCGTCTGAGGCCGAATTCCATGATCGGGTCGCCCTTTGCCGCATAGCAGATCCGGGCGGCTTTTGTAGCGATCAGGCACTGATGGTTGATGATATTCAGGATCGCCGTTTCCACCAGCTGGGCCTGCATGATCGGCGCGATCACCTTGACCAGCGGTTCGCGGGGGAAAACCAGGGTGCCTTCCGGGATCGTGTAGATATCCCCGGTAAAGCGGAAGGTCTTCAGGTATTCCAGGAAGTCTTCGTCAAAAATCTTCAGGCTCCGCAGATAATCGATATCCTCTTCATCGAAATGCAGTTCGCTGACGTATTGGATGAGCTGGTCGACGCCGGCCATAACGGAATACCCCCCGCCGAACGGGTTGGTGCGGAAGAAAGCGTCGAAGATAACGGTTTTGTTTTCATCACGGTGTTTGAAATATCCCTGCATCATCGTCAGTTCGTACAGGTCGGTGAGCAGAGTCAGATTCCTTTTTTCCATGATCGGTTCCTTTCCTGTTTACAGCCATGTTTACAGTCTGGCAGACGGCGGCGGGCATACGTACGGACAGCCGCAATAACAGTGCTTATGTTGATTATACATCAAAAACGGGAGTCTGAAGTCTGTCTGAACAAAAAGCGGCTGTCCCGTTTCCGGGGCAGCCGCCTGATCTTTTCAGAAAAGAGCAATTATTTGGCTTCTTTGGATTCATCGACTTTCGAGAAGTATTCCTTCGTAAGTTTGAATACGACGGGACTCAGCGCGAACAGCGCGATGAAGTTCGGGATAGCCATCAGGCCGTTGAGCGTATCGGCAATGTTCCAGACAAAGTCCAGGCTGGAGACGCTGCCGACGACGATCATGACGATAAAGACCGCCTGGTAAGCCCTGGAAGCGTCGATGCCGAAAATGTGCTGGATGCAGCGTGAGCCGTAAAGCGACCAG
>JAEEGL010508066.1_pt1 | contig 26671 bp, 38 predicted proteins | sample 9134231 | NCBI WGS metagenome assembly JAEEGL01 (sample SAMN16246548, study PRJNA631951) | gut metagenome | biome: gut microbiome; feature: rumen; material: fiber-attached | host: Bos | place: Iran: Karaj | collected 2018-10 | reverse complement strand
TTCTTGTGGTATTCCTATTTTAATTAGATGTTCTAGCATTACTTTTATTATTTCTAGTTGTTTTTTACGTTCTTCATAATCATATTTATAATCATAATTTTCATATGAATTTAATTTGTTTTCGTTATTATAAATGTCTTCTTCAGGAGATGGGGTTACTTCTTTAGTTGTTTTACCCAAACTCTTTACTAAATGTTCTTTATAATTAAAATTAAAGAATTGTCGATCTTGATTAATATCATTAAATTGGCTTTCTTTAGTATATGAGAAACACTCAAGCGTTGATAAAGAAATAGATGTTTTAATTCGACAATCTTCAGTATCATTATCGATTAATATTCTTTCATTCTCAAAATCAATTTCATAGTTACCATGAGCTAAGATATCACGTAATTTATGAACCACATAAATATATGCTTGTAAATCAAGATTATCTTTATCATGTGGATATATATGAACAGGAATTATTTTCTTAAATATTATTTCTTTACTATTTTTAATGAATTCTCTAGCAATTCTTTCAATCGCATCAACATACATATAATCGGCATTGTAGTTAAAGATTAAAAAATTAGATTTACTATCTTTAACAATCATTGATTCTTTTAAAAGAATAAACTTTGATATTTGAAGAATATAGTAATCCATACTATTAAGGTCATGTAGCCTATTTTTAATACATTTAATAGCAAATGATCTAGCTCTAGCGATATTGTTTATTGTTTCTTCGCCCATACTCTCACCTATTATTATTTTAACACAAAAAAAGAAATATCTTATAATATTTCTTTATGATCAGTCTTTTCGCTTGCTTTCTCATCTGCTAAATACTTAGCAATATAATGTATTTTATAAGTATTAATATTTTCATAAGTAACACCTGCTAGTGCCCACTTCTCTATAAATTTATCATCATTACTAATTTCTCTTATGATATTCGTTATATCTTCACTATTTATTGTTTTATCAATCCAAGCAATTGATATTAAAACATACAAAATCTCTTCTAAAAATTTTCTTTCGCGCCAGTAATTGGGATTAGGAATTCCTGTACGAATAATACCTCTTCCTTTATAGAAACATTCAAGTAATTGATGTAACTCATCTCCCAAGATATATTTATGAGTAATATTATTTAACTTAACAAATTCTGGTTTACCTTCGATTTTTTTAAATTCATCAATAAAAATATCATGATTATGACTAACATATATACGATCAATCTTAATTAGTGTTAAGACACAATCTTTACAATAATCATTATATCTAAAATATATTAATAGTCCTTGAAACAAACTAAAATCAAAGCCGTTTTCATACATATGCATTAATATAGAATATGTATCATCGACAATGTTTTCATAGAAATCATATTCTTTAAAGACCATTTGCATATATATACCAACTTCTTTATATTTACTTGGTATTTGACCTTCTTTAATCATATCATACCAATGGTAATTACGACTTCTCATTATAACCTCCTAGAACTATTAAAGAGATTATCTAAAAACATATTAAAATTTTCACGATTAAAAGTATCATTTCTAAGAGGCCACATTCCATTTAGTAAGAATATCTCTTCCCTACTTTCAACAATTACTTTCACAACTTCACTTAATTTTTCTGGTTCAATATTATACCTATTTAACCAATAATATTTATAGATAATTGCTAATTGTTCATGCGCTTTTTGATAATCATCAAAATCTATTTCTTCTAAGCTCTTTATAGTATTAATAAGATATGGATCATACTTATCGATAATATCTTCTATATAGAAAGCTGAATAAGCTTTAAATAAGTCAAGATATGATCTTTCTGATAATGGATAATAATCGTTTTCAAAGTCTTCATCTAAATATAATAAATCAATATATAAAAGAAAGTTTTTAATATATACTGTACAAGCATATATTAGTTCTAATGTATCGTAAGAGATAACAATACCTCTATCATCTAATTCTTTAACTATACGATTAAAATTATTAAGATTACCAAGAGGCAATTTATCAGCAAATGCATGATTTTTAATAAATTCATATAACGTATCTCTCATAATATCACTATCCTTTCTTAACGTGTTTTAACTGATTCTTCTAATTCAGTAAATTCTTCTTTTGTTAAATAAAGTCCATATAATAGACGTTCTTTTGTTGATAAATCATTTTCTTTAAAACTATTATCATTAGCAATCATTTCTTTATTACGAGTATGTTTCATACCCTCTAAGTAATCAATTGATGGACTATTAGTCATATCACCAATAAGTGTGTATCCATTAAGCATTTGTTTTATCATTTGATTATTAGTAAACACTGTATAACATTTAATACCTCTATTATCTTGTTCATCTAATCTTGATAATACTTCTTGGACCATTGATAAAGCTACTAAGTTAGCAATTCTCTCAGAAGGTGCTCGATCATGATTTTTATTATAGTAAAAATGATAATATTGAAAACCATGTATTATTTTACGAATAACTTCTAATTTATTCTTTTCACTACCATTAGGTACAAATATACGATTATCATTAAGTATTAGTAATTTCTTTTCCATTGTTAAAGGATCATTATTTATAACTCTCTCTTGACGAACATGATCTAGTTCATGTAATAATCTAAATGTTGATCTTAAATTATATAAATAGATATACTCTTCAGGAGTTAATAATTCTTTAAATGTATTGTGATGAACTGTTGTTGGATTAAAAGTAATATTACCGGTTATAGAACTATAAAATGTAGGTCCTTTATCTTTAATAACTACCCCGTTTAATTCATCAAATATTTTATGTTTACTTGCATAAGCACCAACTACATCACCAATAAACTCTTCATCGACAAAAGTATGATTCCTTCCATATTGATTATTTAATTCTGTTAATTCATCTATCATCTTATCACCTAATTACTGGACTTTCATTTGTATATGTATTTTCTAGATAATCTACCAAATATCTTCTTATTTCATTATGTTTATCACTAAGTTCTATTGTTATCCATTCAGGATCATAAATACCACATAAGTTTATGCGATCAATAAATTGGTTGCAATCTTTTGTTATAATATCAAAATAATTATCAAATAATTTCCTTTTTTCTGGATCATACATACAGTATGCAAGAGTGGCAAGTAAAGCATATTCCATTAGATAATATTCATTAGTACCTTCATGATGAGTCTTTTCTAGATTTTTAAGATAATCCTCAACACGTGCTAAATTTTTGGCAAGTATTAAATCATCTATTTCTGGTTGTCTTGAATTATAATTAATTACTACTTTCTTATATTGTGAATTTCTTAATAAGTCTCTATAGTATTGTATTAAACTAGAATATCCTGTTTCATGATAAATAAAACATAGTTCATGAAGACTCTTAAATATATAATTCATATAGTCATTAGCATAATTATAATCATTAGATGCTATATAATATAAGTAATTATTTGTTAATAAATGATAATGATTATTTGTTACAATATCATTAATTACATTTTTTATATATCCAAGATATTTTGAATACTTATCAATTATAAAATCATAATCAAATCTTCTAGGAGATACTTTAAGAGTACTTTTAATTTTATCCAATAAAGATTGATATATCTCATTAGTTTTAGCTTCCATAAACCCCTCTAAAAAACTTCTATATTATATCACAAAATGCTCTAAATTACAATAAAAACCAATGTTTCCATTGGTTATTTAATTTCTGGACAATCCATCTTAAAATTATCCAAATATGATTTTAAATACAAAAATATATCTGATTCATGTGAATCATAAAAATCTTCATTTGCATTAAAAATACCACTCAAAGCTAATTTATCAAAATATTTAAGATGATTACCAGTGATATCATTAAAATAAGTATAAAAAGATTCTGTACTACCATTTTCATATAATGAATATGCTAGAACATATAATAATGTCTTTTTAAGTAATTTGATTCTTGTATCCCATGCTACATATAATGGATCTAGACTAATAATGTATTTATTAATTTCTTCTATAGCATCGTCTATATCTTTACAAGAATATTTGTTTTCTTCCTTAAGAAGATACTTAAATTCATATTTGCCAAGATATTGATGATAACAGAAATCATGTACTTCCAAAATGGCATCTTGTTTATTGGCTTTTAAAAGTGCTTCCAAATGACGGACAATATTTCCTAGGTAGTCACTCATATTTTTCAAATCATTAGAAACAATATAATATAAATATTCTTCATTTAGAAGATAACCTTTTCCGTTTTCAAAAAGCTTGTTTATTGCTCTTTCCATATGGTCACATAATATCTCATAAGTTTCATAATGAAAATCATTAATCATTCCTGGTGAATTTATCCTTTGTTTTATCATTAATAATAAGTGTCTATATTTTTCTCGTGCTTCCATAAATCCTCTTTATTATTTAATTTCGATATCACTAGAATGATAAATATTTTCAAGTAGAGCTTTGGTTTCATTAACATGCATATAATTAACATCAATACCATGTAATAGACAATAATCATATAAATCTTCTTTATTGAATAATTCATCTAAGAAAGCATCTAATTTTTCATATTGATGATGTTTATCAAACCATTCATAGGCAAATAAGTATTCCATGATATTTTTAAATAATTTCATTTTATTATAATCTTTAGTATTTAATAGTTTGTAGTGATAACGTTGATATATTATACATAATTGAAATAAATTACGATCTTGTTTTAGAACAATATTACTATATTTACTAAATTGATCACTTAAAGAGAATTTAAATATTTCATCATATAATACTTCCATATTTTGAGCTATATAAATATAATGAAAGAATTCTAAGAAATCATCTGCATTATATTTTTTATATTCAGCAATTACTTCTAAGAAATCTAAATTGAAACTATCAATATCTAGTCCAAAACGTTCATGAACATGTAATACTTCATCATAAACATCTTGTTTACAATCTTTAAAGTATTTATCAAATATTATTTCAAAATTATTCATAATTCACCTACCTTATATTAATATCTTCTTTTTCAAAAATATTAGGAAGATATTCATATATTTTTTTATGGTCTACAATTACAAATAAACTACCATTTACTCTTCTAAGTAAACCACTTAATTCTAATTTTTCTTCATATTCATCTTTAATATTTTTATTTAAATAACTATATAAATATCTATAATCAGTTATATTATTGATATAACAATATAGTACTATCGTAGATAGTAATCCATGCCATATAAAAAATTTTTGATGACTATCTCTTTTGATTATTTGAAGATGCGAAAATAAGTTTTGAATATCAAAATTATTTATATATAAAAGTACATCATTACTATTCATATTACTTAATTGAAGGACAATATCTTGCATTATTTTTATAACTTCAATGAATTTCTTATGTGTCTTCAAATAATTCTCTTTGTCAAGTAATAAATACAATCTTTCAAAATATCTTTCTATTTTATTATTAGCCATTGTATTAATAAATTCTTTCGTGAAAATATCACAATTATTCTTATAACAATCACTCATAACAAATTTAATAGATTCTCTTATAAATAAACAACTTTGATCAAATGTATATAAACCAAATAAATCTTTTAATTCAAGAAACTTGGATAAATCATTAGCATAAGGTTTTATTTCTGGATATCTATCCAAAACTTTATAATCTTGATTATGAATTGCATAATATATGTCATAGCATTTATATTTGTCATATTCCATAATTATCTCCCTATCTCTCTTTTCTCACAAAATACTAATGGTATTAATGCAAATATTTCTTCATATTCTTTATTATATAAATCTTTTGATTTAAGTTTTTTTGTATTTACTCCATAAAGATTACACTTCTCGATATAATAACTTTTGTCTTCTAGAAAACGATATAATAAATCAAAATTATCGATATTATAATAGTGAATGTATGATAATAAATATTTAGTAATAGACCATGTACGTGGAATAAAGTGCTCTCCATTAGCATTATAGTTTCTAATAAGATCACAAGCATTATTTAACCATGGATATCTAAAATTATGATAATTATTACTATAAATATCTTGCCAAAAGACATAATCAAAGATTTCATCCATGTTATACATGTATAAAGATAATTGATTATTAAGTTTTTCTTTATTAAATAAAGCATCTACTTTATCAAAAAACTCGTATGGATATTCAATGTTGAAAGTTAATAGTTCAAGCATATCATGAGACATATATTCTTTATATGGACTATTTAGTAATAAATCAAGTGTCTTTTCAATATAATAATTTAAATTATTTTTTATATCATTATTAATATTATCGAAAGTATCAAGGATTATATAAAGTTTACTTTGAATTTGTTCAAGTTCAGGATAAGCTTCATCTACTTTTTGCATAAGTGTTAGATTATATATTCTAATTAAATCATCTCTAGTGTATTTCACAATGATCGCCTACCATATTCTCATAAATGTCATGAAAAGGATAAACTTCAAAGAACTTAGATGCAGCCATTCCGTCTCTAACACCATTTATACGTAATATTTCCATGTATTCATCACGATGATCAAGAATATGTGCGCAATAAGTTCTATATTTATCTGTTTCTCGATCTACAACACATGTAGCCATAATTATGACAAATATTTCACGAAACAGTCTTTTTTCTTCAGTTTTTACATTAATAGGAGATCCAAACCATATTCTATTAAGTGAAGCATAAAAAGTATTTAATAATTCAATATATTCATCACTAACTTTATAAAAGTTCTCCATTAGTTTCCCACGGACATTATCACAAATAATGCGGTTAAAACCTGATTTTACTTCATAAACTAAATCATAGTGATTATTACTAGCAAGTTTTGCTAATCTTTCACATAAAGAACGCTTAAAATAGTCAGTATCTTCAAAATGACATACTAAATCATATAAATAATTATCAGTTAATAAATAGTCATTATTATCACTAATTATCTTACTAATTAAACATTTAAGTAAATTAACATCATTAAATGGAAGTTCTTCAACTTTTCTTCCATTTAGATGCTTTTCAAGCCTCTTTAAATAAGTCATTACTAACTCATTATTTGCCATAATAAAAACCCCTTCAAAATACGGGGCTTATTATACCATAAAATGATTGTTTTTTCAAGTTTTAGGCATTTATTCGATGTGATTTTTCTCGATTGTTTTATCTTTAAAGTGATAATATATGTTATGCATTGGACATACTTCTAAAAATTCATCAACGTTTCCACAGTCAACATCTTGTAATACTAAAAATTCACTAATCTGCTCACGATTATCAATAATACATCTTGCATATTCACTATATTGATCCCATTCATTATCAACGATACAAGCACCAGCTACAAATAATAATAGTTTTCTAATTAGTTGTAGATGATATGTATCAACTTTATCAAGAAAATCTCTATGAATTACCATTGAAGCATCTTGATATGTTGTTAATAGACTTCTTTCTTCATCAGTTAATCTATTTAAAATCCACTTAATACTACCATGTTTAACATTAAAACCATCATCTAATCCTTTAACATATTCTTTCATAGCAGCTACTAATTTAATATGTTCATTACTACCAATACGATATAATCTACGATACAAAGACTCACGTTCACCATACCATGTACAACAAGCATATGCTAAGATACGTAAATATGAATCTGTAAGTAAATATTGATTATTATCTTCGATTATCTTCGCTAATACTTCTTTAACAGGAAAATTATTACATGATAAGCTTTTAACTTTTTGAGGTTTCATTTCCTTTTCAAAGCATTTTCTTATCTTTTCATAGTAATAATTTACTAATTGATTTTTATTCATAATTACCTCTCAATACTTTCTCGATTATCAATAAGATTAATAATCTCATCTATCGGATAAGCTTCAAGAAACTTTATAATAGAACAATCGCCATCAATACCTTTTACCTTTAAAAATTCTAGGTAAACACTACGATTATTAAAGATATATAGACAATAATCATCATATTTATCTACTTTCTCATCAATAACACATTGCGCTAAGATTGTTAATAGAGATGTTCTTATCATTTCTTTACTATCATAATCATTATATTCTTTATAATTTAACCAATTTAAATCACTATATTTTCGATATGTATTTAATAAATATGCATATTCACTACTTAAAGAACTAGCAACATAATGTTGCATACCATATTTATTAGAAGTAAGACGCACTATTTCATCAAAATGGATTGTCATTGCTTTAACTAATGTTTCATGATTATCACTTGTTAGTTTATTTAATTTATCTGTAACTTCTGATCCAAATAATGATACTCTATGAGAAGAATAAACTAAATTAAACATAAAATCATCAGTTAATAAATAATGATTATTATTAGCGATTATACTTCGTATGCTATTTTTTATACAGGATTCATAAACGCTTAATTGCTCTTTCATACTAATTCTTGTATCACTACCAAGCATCTCATAATCAACATAACGAATTATCTTATTAAAATATAAATTCACTAATTCTTCTTGCTCCATAAAAAAACCCTTTAAAAAACGGGGTTTATTATATCATAAAATGCGATTTATTTCAAATATTTTCCATTAAAACGCTCATATATATCACGCATTGGGCATACTTCTAAGAAATATTTAAGTATCGGAACATTTACTCCATACATTATAAGCATTTCAATAAAACGTGTACGATTTGCTAAAATACAATTGCAATATAATGGAAATTTATCTATTTCATTATCAATAATACAGTTTGTCATAACAGCAATAATAGCACGAAATAATAATTCTTTATGAATGGTATCATTATAGTCTTTAAGATTACTCCATATTTCACTTCTAGCATCTTTATAAACATCAAGCATGAATTTATAATCATCTGGTAATACTTTATCTAATATTTCACCAGGATCAGTCTTTGTTTTATATGAACCTGCTAACCATGTTACATATTCATTCATAACTTCTACAATACTATAACTATCATTACTAGCTATTGCTTTTAATCTATTATATATATCTTCACGAAAATTATATGAATTACGATTAATATGCACCATAATCATTGAAAAGGCATCTGTTAATAAATAATCATTACCATCTTCTATTATTTTATTTAATAATGCTTTAACAGAATGATTATTATAAGATAACTTTTTAATATCATATAAGTAACATGTTTCTAATCTAACATATTTCATTATTTGATCATAATATTTGTCTACGAGTTTCTGATTCATCTTTCTCTCCATCTGATACTTTACCTATAACATCTTGAAATACTGCATCAAGCGGGTAATTTTCATAAAATTCTATTGTATTAATTCCAAGCATAATTCTATGTTCATGGAAAAATTCACAAAACTTATCACGATAAGCTAAAAAGCGAATGCAATATTCAATAAAATCATTTTCGCGCTTTTCATAAACACATATTGCCGCAATTGCATAAAGAATATTCATTTCGAAATTTTTATGATAATAAGTATGATATTTATTTTCATAATCAAGTTCCTTTGAAGCGGCATAAAGTGTATTAACTATATTAAGATGCTCTTTACTTAGTCTTCTTGTTTCTTTTTCAAAATTTGATTTTTTATAACGAATAGCAATATCCATATTACTCATCATAGTAATAAAGTATCTTGTTATCTCTTCAAGTATTGAAACTCTATCATTACTAGCAAAACATTGTAAAATTTCATATAAATAACTTCTTGATAAACAATCAAGCATACTACGATTAGCAACAATATGTAATAAATCATCTGTTAAGACATAATCACAATTATTATTTATAATCGTATTTAATAAATTTTTAACTGAATGATTTCGATATGATAACTTAGATATTCTCTCACCAGAATATGCTTCTTCTCTTGCGTAATTTAATAATTTATTATAATATTCATTTACTTTCTTCGAATAACGCATAAAAAGACCCCTTAAAACGGGGTTTATTATAACATATTAATTTATATTAATCAATGAATTTTACCTTTTAGACGCTCACATAAATCGCTTATAGAGCATGCTTCTATAATATTTTGAATACCAGTTGTCCATCTAGCGCCTTGAAGCGCAAAAAAGTCTAGAAATTCACGATAATTATCATAAAGACAATTACAATATTCACGACAACGATCAAACTCACCATCAACAAGACATGTTGCAAGAATAATACATAAAGTATTCTTTAGAATATTTCTATCACGACAACCAATTGAAGTATTAATTTTGATCTTTTTATAAAACTCACTATATACATTTATTAAATCAATATATATTTGATCTTTAACAAGAACTGAAGGATTTATATCTTTACCAATATATGATAACTCTTCAATTATATCTTTAAAATAATAAGTCATCTCATTAACTTTAAATTTGTGATCATTACTCGCAATAGCTGCTAATGAATTATATATTTGCTTACAAGCATCATCATTTAATTGACAAGAATGGACGATATATCGTAAGTAACTATCAACTAATAAATATTCATTACCATCTTCAATTATTTTATTTAATACATCTTGATAAGAATGACCTTCATATGATAGTTCTTTAATCTTTTTATTTGTAATAAAATGACTTATTCTATCATAATAATAATCTACTAATTCTTTATGATACATAAAAACCCCTTAAAAACGGGGTTTATTATATCATAAAATATCTTTTTATTCAATTATTTGATTATTTTAGTACCTTCATACTTCTTAAGAATATCAATTATTGATACCTCTTCAAAATAATCATGTATCGTATATTCACTAAGACCATTTAATTTAAAATATTCAAGAATGTCATGCGAATGTTCTTTAAGGATATTAGTATAATGATCAAAATCTACATAATTATTATCAACGATACAAGATGCTGCTATTCTATATAGAATACTTAACAAGCATTCAACTTCAGTATCAGTGTCTACATAATCTCCATACATTATATCCCATCTTTCATGAAGAACTTTTTCCCATATATTTAGGTGATTCTTCTTGATTAAATCTTCTTGAGTAACTATGATATGCGGTGTATCAGAATAGCGATCAGTAACAATATACTCTATAAATTCAGCCATTTCAGTAACCATTTTTTCATGTTCATTACTAGATAAATACTTTAAATGTATGGGAATACTTTCAAAAAATGGATAGTCATCCTTATGAAAAGAAACAATATTAAATAAATAATCATCAGTTAACAAGTATTCATTACCATTATCAATTATCTTTTCTAAATAGTAAATTATATCATTTTTATCTACGCGTATTTCTTTAGTACGTTCAAAAATATATTTAAGATGCTTTGTAAACCAATATGTATAAAAAGCATAATGCATTATTTTTCGATAATACTTTTTAGCTAGTTTTTTATTATCCATAATAAAACCCCTTCAACAGGGGCATATTATACCATAATTAGCTTTATAAAACAATACTATCAATTGGTTGAAATAATTCATTTGCTTCCTTAAATAGACGTTCTCTGTCTATTTGTTCAATCATACCGTTATATATTCCATCCTCAGTAGGTGGAAAATAGCCATTATTTGTAAGACGATCAATATAACGATCAGGACTATTAAGGAAATTAAATAATAATGAGTAACTTTGATCATTAATATAAGAATATTCAATAATTGTAAAAATTATTGTTCCATATTTCATATATAAATCTTTATATTCATTTTTTAATTTCTTTAGAATATCATATAGTAATATCATACTTGAATCAGTAAGCCCTTCTCTTAATCTATTATTATCTTCCGTGGTCATAACACGATGTAATACTTTGCCAAAGCGCATTTCAAAAATATTATATTTGTTTTCGACCATATATTTTGGATTAACAAAACATTCAAGTGCTATTGGCCAATAATGATCTCTATTATCACCAATAAAAGTTAAATAATCACGATTAATATGCATTCCTTTAGTATCACGTGCAAAATTAATAGCATTTTCTGTACAAGTTCCTATTTCCCATGATCTATCTTTATCACCATTATATAATCTTATAATAGAAACCATTCTATCTACAAAAGGGGCATATTCAGGATATTCAGTCTTTAACGTTTCTTTATCGTTTTTCATTGCTAATTCAAATATCCTTACCATTTTCCTTAAATCATTATTATCTCTCATATTCACCTACTCTATTATTAATTATAACACAAATAAAAAAATAGACAAAGTCTATTTTATATAATGCGGTGTTTCTCCAAAGATAGTTTTCATGTTATTAAAAACATGAAGATTTTCATTCTGTCTATTAAGATCATACTTCTTAAAACCTATAAAATCTAGTTTATCTTGAAAATATTCAGAATTTGCTAAATATTTAATAGCATATTCATAATTAGTTAAATGATGAAATAATAAGTAACCAAAGATATAGGCTAAAACTACTGTATCATCATCACTAACATAGATATTATTAGCTTTTCGATATTCATTAATTAAATTAATAAAATCAGTTAGTTTTTCGTTACCAAAATCAAATCTATCTTGATGTCTTGATGAAATACTTAAGCAGGTACTAATTATATATCTTAAACTTATAATATATTGATTAAAATGCTTTATAGCATCACCAGGGAATAATAAGCATTTGATATTATATAGAAACTCAGCAGGCATATCATGAGTAGCTAGAATTAAGCGATCATTAATTAATTCTGGTTTGTTTTTACATAATATAGCTAATTCAATAGCATCTTTAACATATAAGTTCCAATATTCTTCTCCAGGTGCAAGATTAACATAATGAGCAGTAAATAATTTCTTTAAAATTGGTTTTGCTTCTTCAATATCAAAGTATCCTGTATGATGATCATGCATAACACCCTCATATATTGATTTATATTTTAAATATTCATTATCAGAAATACTCATTTTATTTAGTTTTACCTTTTTTATTTAATATTTCATAATAAGCTAGTTTATTACCAGCACCATTAACATAATTATTCTCGACTAATTCTTTTAATTCATCAAAGGTAAATAAGTCATAGTTAATGTATTCATTTTCATCTAAATCTTGATCATATACTTTAACACAATTGTTAGCAGTAACAATATAAACCATAGAGCCATCAATACCCAAAGATGTATTATAACTATCAAGGATTTCAAGTTCATCTGATACATAGCCCGTTTCTTCTCTTAATTCACGAGCAGCAGCAGCAATAATTTCTTCACCTGGTTCAACATATCCTGCTGGAAATTCTACTGATGTTATTCCTTGAACTCTATTTTGAACAACTAATAAATATTTGCCAGACTCATCTTTTGCTACAATAACAACCGCTGGTTTATTATGATTCTTAATAATTCGCTCACGTGGCATAATAACACCGTTAGGTAGAACATAATCTTCTTGAATTAGAGTAATAAAATTACCTTTATATAAAGTAATACTACCTATAGATTTTGCTTTCGTATTCTTAATTAATTTATTAATTTTATCTCTTAAATCTTTTTTCATAAACTTTTCCCTCTCTTTCATATTGATATCTTTTTTCATATTCACGTGTCTTTTTTACAATACTTGAATTAATTCTTCTTTCTAAACTCTTCTTTAATCTTAAATCATTTTCATTGATTAGTAAATCTAAATCAATGACAACTAAGTCTCCTACTTGTAATTCATTATGTTGATGATTTAAATTAGGCATAATACCTAAATAATCTTTATGATAATTTCTTTCTTTTTGATTATTTAATGCTCTTTCATTAATTCTAGCTAGATTATTAGCCTTAGGATCTAACCATAGTACTCCTTCTTCACGAAGAGCCTTATAAACACTATATACATCCTCATCAGTAAACTTTTCAGAAGTGTCTAAGCAATCTGTTATTTCGACATAGTATTTATCTACATAACCCCTATATTGAGGTAATAAAATATAACTATTATCAAGGATAAAGAAATAACCTCTTCGATCACCAACTTTAAGGATTGTATTACCTATTTGATATATTTTAGAATAACTACCAGCAATTTTATTTTGAATATTTAATAATGTTACTTTTTCTTTTTCACAGATACTTTCTAATAAATCATAAAAATACGTGGGATTACTACTATTCTTAAATATACAATTACTTATACTATGATATATTTTATTCAATATATCATCATTTAATTTATCTTTATTACAATTTAAGTATTTAAGTAATTCCTCTTTTGATAATATTGAATCCCCAATAATAGCTTCAATATTATTAATAATATAATTTAATTCATTATTTTTAACTAGTTTTTCAATAAAAGTTGTTTCATACATTACTTTAGCTAGTGAAGGAATATATATTTCATGATTTTTACAACATACTATTCGATATTCAAATAATAAACGTTTATCATATGGCATGGTAACACCAATATCATATATTTCTTTATCAGTTAATCTTCTAAGCTTATATCTAAAATCCATATTACCCCTGAGACAATTTGTTATTATATCAAAAAGAAAAGAAAAAAGAAACTATTTCTAGTTTCTAATAACATCTAATAATTCATTTTCATATAAAGTCTTATCTATTTAGTTTTTCCCCATATATTTTAAAACTACCTGTTGTCTTATTAATATCTAAATTACAATCAATTTTATTTTGATACATATAAATACTTGTTGGAGCATTTACTACTTGAATCGTAAATGTTTCTGTAACACTTGATTCATCATCAAAGTTAAAGACTTTTGTTCCGTTAGCAGGATAATTCCAACTACATGTTGTTCCTACGTAACTTGCTGAGAAACAATAATTTACTGTGCATGAATATTGAAGTGTTACCGTTCCATCGACTTTTAACTTATCATGAACTGTTCCAATAGTAACCGTTGCTTTATAACCACTACGTCCACCTTGGGGAGCAATTGTTTTATTACTTATAACAACATCTGCTGGTGTTAAATCATAAACATACGGACAATCAAGACATTCTCTACCATCCAATTTTTTATAGTAACTATATATTAATATACCAGCAATAATTGCTATTACTAAAACAATGGAAGCCACAATAATAATTATTTTCTTCTTTTTAGTCATTAATTAGCTCCTTGGCATCTATTATTATTAGTTAAACTATATCCATCAGGACAACTGTAACTAACTGTTGGTTCATATTCCGTCTCAGTTACACACATTGTGCCACTTAAAGTACCAGACAAACAGTAATATTCCATAGTAGCAATTGTATTAATATAACAACGACCACCAACTTCAACATGGTTTGCACCACACTTAGATAGATTTAGTACACCACCAGTCTTCCAACATTGACCCCCATAAACAGTATAACCAGATGGACATTTATATCTAAATGCTGCCACCATTTGCATACGATTGATACATTTATTAAATTCATTTAATGTATCACCAATATGACATTCATATTCTACTGTTGCATCAATAACATTTACTTGTTTATCTTCTTTCTTAGTATCACTATTATTACCACAACCAACTAATGTAATGCATAGAATAATTGCTATAAAAATTAATAAATTTTTCTTCATACAAGCTCCTTATAATTATTATATCATACTATTTTTTCTTCATTTTAGTGTTAATGACAATCATTATTATGGAAGCAACTGTTAAAAATAGACCTCCACAAAACATAAGATATGTTTTCTTTGTTATTAAAAATGACACAAATCCTATTATGGATAATCCATAAAAGATTCTTGCAATTGTTGTTTCTTTCATAATTTTTTTTCCTTTTCAAACATTTCTTTTAATCTAAGTCCTATTTCATAACCTTTTTTATAAAACTCAACTGGACTCATACTTAAATAATTTCTACGATAATGAATCTCCATCGTAATATATCCATCATAATTACATTCTTTTAGTTTATCTATTACATATTCCCAATTAATAGTTCCATCAAATGGTAATAGATGTTGATCATCAGTTGTATCATTATCATGTAAATGAAGAGCAAAAACACGATTTTTAAACTTAGGATAATCTAGATAATCATCAAAGTGACAATGACAGTGACCTGCATCATAACAAATACCTACATTATCATTATCTATATTATCAATAACATAATCTAAATAACCTGGTATTTTAGTATTTTCAAATGCTACTTTAACACCTAACGATTTAGCATAATCAACGATCTCTTTAACTCTTTTTAAGCCTTTTTCATTATACATTGGAGCTTCTTTATGTCTTGTTAAGTGCATAACAACCATTGGTATACAATTATCATGACATATCTTAATATCGCTTTTATAACGTTCTACAATATCTCTATCTTCATCTATCCATAAATCATTTATATTTTGATATCCTAAATGTGCAAAAATAATATTAAGACCTTTTTCTTTTGCATATCTTAATTGTTCTTCTTGACTAATTTTCCAATCTTTGTTGTACCACTCAATAAAAGCGTTTTTAAAGCCTGCTTCACAGATTGCATCAATTGTCTCATAAGGATTAATACCTTCATTATAATTACTTATAACAACCGCTAATTGATAATCTTTCATTATCCCTCCACCAAATGAATTATATCATACATAATAAAAAACTCCTATTGGAGTTTTTATTTATTTTCTAGATACTCTTCAAAAGATAATTTATATTCATCTCTATTGCGTTCTTTGACATATTCCATAAAAGGTTCATATTTACTCATTTTTTAAGTCCATCACAAGTATCAAGAACAATTTCTTTTAATAATTCCATATTATCAACATCATCTACTAAATACATTGGTTTAGCGCTTGGATATGGGATAACCTCTTCCATATTATATTTCTTATTAGTATCTGTTCTTTTAACTAAGAACCTATCATCATAAATACCACCAAATAATAAGCCATCATAATATAAGAGATATTCTCCCATCATTGGTTTATAAGTTATCTTATCTAAAAGATTTAATTGACCAATAATAAAATCTCTATAATCTTTTGTTGTTGCCATTATATCTTATTATCCTCCTTCATTTTATTAATATATTCTCTTTGCATATTAATAAATTTATCTTTATCTTTTAGTAATTCTCTAATGTCTTTTAAAAACTCTTCATATTTCTTATCTTTAAAATAGTATTTAGCGTATCCATTTTCACCAAACTTCTTTAATAAAACATCATATGCTCGATTATATAGTTCATCATCTGTTGCCTTCGGATCTAACTTCTTACCATAAGAATATGTTCTAAATAAGCATCTATCGATGGAATTATTACGGTCAGCTGATGATACGATTCTACCATAAATACTTCTAGGTTCATCTTTCATACTTGATCGATGATCTTCAATAGCTTCCTTAATTATTTTTATTTCATCATTATTAAAATAATTTATTAAGAATTTATCCTTAGCCATTATCTCACCAGATACTATATTATGTGTCTTTGGATCAATAGAATAACCAATATCATGAAATGCTGCAATAGTATATACCATATCTATATTAACATCTAAGTTATTGTCTTTAACCAAGTCAAAACTTATTTCAATTACTTCTTTAATATGTTCAATACTATGAGCTTTTTCATTCTTATCATATTCTGGAAAAATATTCTTCTCAATATAATTTTTTAATTCTCTATTTACTTCCATATTTTTATCTTTCATCATCAAAGTAGATATCCATGATTAATTTCTGTGTTATATCTTCTCTATTCATACGAATATCACTCATGGTATTGGTTAGTGTCTCAAATGCTTGCCATAAAGCGAATGAAAATAAGAATCCAAAGATTTCTACAAAGAAATTAGAATAGAATTTAATTGCTATTAGGGCATAACATATTAAGAAGAAAATACCTATTATTGCTAGTTTATACATTTTACTACGAAAATGTTTATACTCTTTGTGAGCTTTATATAATTCAATAGCATAATGTTCTTTCATTAACTGTCTTATCTTTACTTTTTCTTCATCTGATAAATTACCACCAACGATTCTTAGATTTAATTTAATATCACTATCTAGAATAGATGCTTTATCTTCAATATAATTATATATTCTTTCATTAAGATCTAATTGATTTCCATAAGTCATAGGATTAAAGATTTTATCACGATTATTAATCTTGATTTTAATTTCCGCATCACCATTTTCATCTAGAAACTCATTACTTATATATTCATTTAAATATTTTTCGTTAGAATATTCTTTTATCTTTTCTTTTACTTTCTTTTCGATATTATGCATATTATCACCATAAATAATTTTATCATAAGTATTAATAAAAAAGAAACTATTTAGTTTCTATTTTATTTCAATATGATAAATTAATGGATCACGATAATATTCCTTAAATATAGTAACCATATCATCTAAGACATTAATCTTAGTATTATTTATTTTATCTATTAAGTATTCACGATCTTCATACATCTTTCTAAAGATTCTCATTACTTCATCATGATTACTGATAAACATACTATTTAATTTAAAATAGTTATAAGCGACTGATATAATGGTTTCATAATCAAATAAATGAGAGTTAAAACGATCTTTACCATATTCTCTTATTAAGGCATTATGAATCTTATATATGTAATCACATATATCTTTTTCTTCAGATGTAATATGTATAGATCGATCAATTGCCTCATTAGAGTCACTTCGTACTAAAGTATAATATAAACTATGAAAAGTACGATAATACTCTATTTCAAACATATTACCTTCACATTCAAAAATATAGGCATAATCCTCAATTAGTTTAGCTAAATCAACAACGTTTTTATATGTTCCAATAACACTTACATTATCAACGAAATGTAAAGCATTATTTTTTCTTAAACTAATTAAGTTTTTAAATATCCTATTATACAGAAAGGCATCTGGTATATTCCAACGATAATAATATACGACTTCACTAAGAAGATGACTTTCTTTAAGTATTCTAAAGAGATAATCATATTTATCAACAACATCTCTTAAGATATTTTTATTATCGATATGATACTCTTTACTTAGCTTATTTAATAAATCTATAGGAATAGCCATACTTTCTCCTCGCGCTTGTATTATACCACAAATCAAGAAAAAAAGAAGTATTATCCTACTTCTTCACTTCTTTCTGTTGTTTTATCAATATTTGTATCAGTTTCTTCAGTATTACCACAACCTACTAATGTAAAACAAATCATGATAATTAAAGTTATTAAGAATATTTTCTTCATAATATCACTCCTAAATATATTATACTACTTAATTTCTCTCACACCAATATTTTCAATAAAATGAATTACTCTATATATAAATTCATCAGTACACCAAATCTCTGACTTAATACCATTTAATTTAAAATCATCAAGAATTTGTTCATTATTTTCAATAACATAACGATATATATCTTTAAATTCATTGATTTTTTTATGGACATGACAATATGCTAAGATTATTGCAGTTAATTTATAATAATGATCATAATGATAGTTCCTTTTTACAGCATCAGATACCAAAGTAATACCTTCTGTTGCATATTGTGTTGCTTCTTTAGTTACATCATCTTGACGATTAACAAATGATTTATAAAAATCATATTCTAACCCATGATCTTCATATTCATCAATGATACTTGCGTAATAATACGAGAATTCTCGAATTATTAGATTAATATCATTACCATAGAAATTTTTAATGCTATCTAACCAATCACCATATTGTAGTAACCAATCTAAATAAGAAACAGTTAACAAATAATCATTATTACAATCTATTACTTTTCTTATTACTTGTAAAACTATATCTTTTTTATTCGATAGTTCTTCTTTAGCAGCATAGTTTTTTACAAGCATATTCATTAAACGATAGTATTTATTAATTAATTCTTCTTTCATAGAACCCCTTAACAAGGGCATATTATAGCATATTTAGTCTTTATAATCAAATAATTTATGTTGCATACCTTCAGGATTATCTATATACATTTTATATAAATTATAAATATCTGTATCTTCATATTTAATCTCTTTAAAGTTATCGTCTAAATTTAGTATTTTACCATCACGATAACTAATTAAGATAGGTGAATGGGTAGCTATTATAAATTGACTTCCATTCTTAGCAAGTTCATCAATTAAACATAATAGTGATAATTGTCTCTGTGGAGATAAGGCAGCCTCCGGCTCATCTAAAATATATAAACCATGATCAGTAAATCTATTTTGAACTAGTTTAATAAATGATTCTCCATGAGAACATTCATGTAAATTACCACCATATGAATTAAATAGTGTATAAAAACCATCTTCTTTAACTAATCTTTCGACTTCAGATGAAAAGTTATAGAAACTTTCAGCTCTTAAGAAAAACTTCATTTTAGCTTTATTAAATGTACTAATAGTTAAGTAATTAGATAATTTAGAAGTAGTATTATGTGTCTCAAAGTTAAAGTTTTCAGTTCCACCTTCAGCAGGTAAACCTAAAGCAACAGCAATCGCTTCGATAAATGTTGACTTCCCCACTCCATTTTCTCCAACAAAAAAGGTAACTGGACTAGTAAACTTTAATTCATGAAAATCCTTAACAACATCAATATTAAAAGGATATTCACTAAAAGAATCTATTTTATCTCGATCTAGTTCTATTCTTGTAACTATTAAATCACTATCCATAAAATTCTCCCAAGAAAATTATATCATAAGAAAAAGAAGTATTAACTTCTTTATTCATATATTGTATATATAGGTTCATCTATAATCTTAGGATCTTTGTGTTGATTTCTAGATATATAGAATTTATCATCAAATATCTTTAAATTAACATTAGTAACCTCTTCTTTAATATGATAAGTATTTTCTTTATTACCTTTTTCTAGTTCATACATTTTATTATTTCTTATAATAAATAATTTATAATTAGTATCAAGTTCAGAGTATCTTTGAATCTGTGGATATGTTATATATCTACCGCGATCTTTTCTTACTCTTTCCATTCTAGGGCTTGATGTTCTATAACATAATGCATAACCATGAACGTCTTCAATATCATAGTTAACTACAGCCGCTACTTTATATTCTTTTTTAAATTCTTCTAAACTATTAATCATATTATCACCCAAAATCATTATAACATAGAATAATATTAATATTGATTTTGTACGTAAATTAAAAAGACGATTTAATCGTCTTTTTTATTCTGGTTCTTTAGTTAAATCAATATTAATATAATAAGCTAATTTAGCTTTATAGATAAACAAGATATCATATTTACCTTCAGGATAATCCATATTAACATAGCCGTTATTAACATATTTATAATTCTCGGCATCTGGTGTTTTATATTCAATAATGGTTCCTTTTTCACTAGCTAATGTTTCTAGTTCTGAATAAGACATTTTTAAGTATTCTTCTACTGTTTTATGAGGCGTAATTAAGATTTTAATATCATCATTATTACCTTCATATTTAGTATCAATATAGAATTCAATCCATTCATTTAGATAAAATGATGAGTTAAGACCATCTTTCTTATATCCTTGTTCTACTAATTTTGTCATGATGCCTTCAGCACCAGCTTCAAGACTATCATAACTATGTCTATTACCAACCAGGATTAATCCATCAATTACAAAATCAGTTTGTACTGGTTTCCCTTCATCATCTAATATTGCTGTTAATACTCCATTTGTATAATTATATTCTACTGTTTCTTTATCCGTTGGTTTATCTTTTTCTTCGGTATTATTAGTACCATTATTACTTGTATTATCTCCTTTATCCCTAATTAGAAAAAACCATACTGCAAATAAAATAAGTAAAAGTAAAATAATAAGTATAATAACTAATCCTATCTTTGACTTCTTTTTTTCTTCAACTACTTCGTTATTCATATATCCTCCTTTTTAACTAAAGTATTTTAACAATATAATTATAACATACTTTAATTATTTATGGGGATTATTCTTTTTAACATATTTTTTTACGGTATCAAGTAGTTCTTCATTAAGAAGATTATCTAGTTCAGTAACAATACTTTTATCTTCATATTCTTCTTGTAGTTTAACTACTTTATCACCTAACGCTACATATTCTTCATATATCGTTTTTTTTGTTATTTTATAACTTGCTAAGTCTTTCTTTAATTTTTCTACATTGTACTCTTCTAATAGACCACGAATATTATTCCTAGTAAGTAGTAATTCTAACATTAATAAAACTACTATACCAAAGATAATCGCAAATGTTTGATCACTTATTCTCTCATTTGCATCTAAATATGATTCTGTGATAATTATCTCTGGTTCAGAAGTATTATCATTACTATCTAAGACTTCTTTTGATTCACGATAATACTTTGGTGTTACAGATTGAAGTATTGAATTAACATCATATGGTCTATTTGATGTTCTTTCAATATATTCATATTCTAGTACTTCTCTTGTATATCCTGTACCATCTATTTTTTCTTCCCATGGCAAACACTTCTTAACAACAATTTTATAAGTAAAACTATCTTCTTTATAAGTAATAATTTCATCACCAATTTTTTCTTTTGTTTTCATATTAAAACTATTGGTTGTTATTTTATATTTCCAGGTTTGTGATCCAAATAAATAACCAGCATATCCTCCTATAAATGGTACAAGAATCCAAAAACCTATAGTTGCTTTTAAACGTCTTAAATCAAGTTTTATATTCTTAATACTTTTAGTTATCTCACTTTCTTTTTTATCTAGTTGTTTCTTTTCTTTTAGAAGTTTTTCTTGACTATCAAGAAATTCTTTCTTTTCTTGTTGTTCCTTATCTTCTAATTCTTGAAACAATTTTTTATGATAATATAAATAATCATTGTCTTTTCCCATAATATCCTCTACGAGCTCTATATTATACCATATTTTTAATATTTTAATATAAAAAGATGATTAGTTTATCTAATCATCTTTTTTATCTTAATACCATTATTATTCTTATTACCAAAGTTACTTTGATAATAGTTATACATACTAGTATATATTTCTTTTATTCTTTTAACTTGTTTATGATATTCTAAAACCAAATTAGATTTTTCATGGTTTTCTAGTTTCTTTTCTAAACCTTTAGTTACAAGATAATCTATCTTATTAATAGCATCGTTTAATTCTTCATAATTATCTTCACCAACATATTGAATTAATTCCATTGGATTAGCATTAATAAGTGATTTAATAATTACTTTTCTAAATGCTAGAATTAAAGGATTTAATAAGTTTCTAACTACTTTACTTGTATTATTGTTTTTATCATCTGGATATGTTACTTCTTGTGGTTCAAGAAGATATATTCCCTTACTATGAAGATAAGTATTAGCTTCTCCTGCAAACATATCATCAATTGCTTCATTAAGTCTTTCATGTAAACGTTTATCTTTACAGTAAGGATTCTTCTTACTATCAATACGATATTCACATTCATTTTCTAAACCAACATTAAAACTACTAGTTTGACTTATAACATGCCCAAATTCATGTAATAATTCAAAAGCTAGTAAACCTGGATCTCTTTTTCCAAAAAACATGATTGATCTAAAATCACCTGTTGGTCCACTACCACCAGCAGAAATTACACAAATACTCTTCTTTGTAATATGATCATAAAGAAAATCAGAACTAGTTTTATCTCTTATAAATAGTTTCTTATTATCTTCTATATCTTGTCTTGCTTTTGAATATTCTTCTTCTGCTTCATTACTATATCTCTTTTTTAATCTCATGAAACTATCAACTAATTCTCTAGATGGAAAATAAGGTCTTATATCATCTTCACTTATACGTGATAAATATTTTTCAAGATCAGTTTGACTTTCGATATTACTAAAATCAAAGTTTTTAGCTTCAATACCAAGGTTACTTATATACATTCTTTGAAACCAAATAGCATCACGTTTATTTTCAAAGTCGCCTTCAGTTGATCTTAATGATTTCATAACTTTTTCTTTAAATGATTCAAGTGATAAGAAACCATCAATATCACCATATCCAAGAACCATATTTACTTGTTTATCAACTGGTTTATCTTTAATAATATCTTTAAATTCAGGTGATAATTTATTATATATTTTTTTAAATATCAATTCTTTTTTCGCTTTAAAAATCTTATCTTTTCTTTCTCTTTCACCATTAACATACTTAGTAAGAGTATCTAATTGTTTTTCCCATTCACGATATTCATCATAGATCTTCTTATATGAAACATTCATTAAATTTACTCTATTAAGTATTTCTTTATATTCATCTGTTTCTATAAATGAATCAATATTATCTTTTGTAATTTCAACATGTCCTTTTGGTAATAGATGATTAATAACCTTTAATCGATTATTTAATAATCTTTCAGGGTCTGTTTTGTTATTACTATCAAAGGCTCTAATATAAACCCATTTATCAGCATCATCATCAAAACAAAATAATTTATGAAGAAGAGCATCAAGAGTTTCATCTAAATCATCATCAAGTGTTTTTGTATAATTATTCTTTTTATACTTTGATACATCATACCCTACTTCATCTAAAAATCTAATAAATAATTCTCGTTTCTTACAACATTTTAAATGATAAATATAACTACTTATATGACTAAAATCTTTATAATATACAATAACAGTATTGTTAACTCTATTAGTAATAATACTTCTGTATTCTTCGCCATACACGTGAGTTAGAGCATCAATAACGTGAGGCATAACACTTTTAAAATCAATATCTAAATTAAACATGTTGCACCTCAGAAAGTAATTTATAATTTAAGTTTTCTAAACTATTAAAATTATTAGGAAAACTACTTGTTCCCTTATATTCTTTACTATTTCCATTATTATAAATAATTACTAAGTTCCAACTATCACCATCGATAAAAGTAGTATCAATATACTCTTCTTCCCAATCTTCAGTAATAGAAAATAATGAACTTAAGTAATTAATAAGTAACTTATTATCTATAGGAAACAATTCGCCATCATATTCTAATGTTGAATCATTAATAATAAAACTCATGTTATTTCTTTTATATATAACTTGTTTAATACCAAACATGATATCACTCCTATTGCTTTTTTATAACGAATTTTTTCTCTATAGAGAAATCAATCGCATATTATAGCATAAGAAGTAATATATAGCAAGGAAATAACTATAAAATAAAAAGAAGATTATTCATCTTCTTCTTCATCACTTAATACAAAATAATTCTCTAATTCAGGTATTTGTGATATAAGTTCATCATATATATCATTGTATAATCTTATTAAAAAATTTAAATACTTACTTTCTTTAACATCTTCATCTGAATAGAAAGCTAAGTTATTTTCTTTTATTTCATATTCTTTATCATTATCTTTAAAAGTTAATTTATTAATATAACCATCTAAAACGGGAGATAAAGGCAAAACTTTTTCATTAATACTTTTATATTCTTTAGTAAAATTATTAAGAATATCAATTAGTTTTTGTGTGTTAAATGCATATTTCTTAATACGATCAGAAACTACAATAACTTCATTATCTTTTACATAGATACTTTTAATGGGCATATTCCATGCATCTAATAATTGATAAGTCATAATACTGTCTTTAATATTATCAAGATCCTTTAATGAAACTTGTTCTTCTGCTTCTTTATTCATACTTTCTTCACCTATAAATATTATAACATAAAGAAAAAAGTAATAGAATTAAGTAATAATTAATCAAACTAAGATATTACCATTAAGTTAAATAAAAGAAAGAACCCATCTTCCTAAAGAAAGAAGGATTCTCAATCATTAATTATATTGATATTCCTAAGAAATATAAAGTAATTAATTACAGAAGGGGTTTAAGAATTCTTTAAATTTGTTGCTTCTAAAACTGCCATTAACATTTCATTTATTATTTTAAATAGTTCTTTATTTTCACTTAACTCCCAAGGCCCTTTACTTCCATGAAACATATTATTTCTAACTTTAGCAGCTATAAGTAATAAAAGATAGGCTTTATGAAGTGGATCTTTTTTATTAATTGCATCTTCAAGTTGCCATTTTTTAATATCATATCTATCAACTTGATTTTCTTCTTTTATTCTAAATTTGTAAGCTTTTTTAATGCCATCATAATCAAATGATATATTTCTCAAATCCAAATAATCTATAAATCTATTGTACAAATTATCTAGTTCATTAATACCCAGTATTTGATTGTTATATTCTCGTATTTTTCCCCATATTCCACCTATATGATGGCCTTCTTCATACAATGTTCTTTCATATTGATTCCATAAAATTGCAAAATCAGATACCAACATACGTGCTTCATCATCATTTACTCTACTATTAATATAATCGTTAATATGATCATAACCATCCATCTTAATCACCATAATTATTATATCATAAAGAAAAATGAAGTTAATAGATTATATTAACTTCATTATTTTTATCTTATTGAATATAAAACTTAGCTTCTAATAAATTACCAGGTTCTAATACTAATTCACTATTTCTATACATTTTATTTACTTTATCTTTTAATTCATCAATATTATTAGCTTCTATAATAAATTCATCAGATACTGTTTCTTCTATAGTAACGTGATATTTAGTGTTTTAAATAATTCTTAATCAAACCTAGGGTATCTTAATTACTTAGTTTTATATATCTTCGTAATTATATTGATTAT
>JAEEGL010237354.1_pt1 | contig 26672 bp, 23 predicted proteins | sample 9134231 | NCBI WGS metagenome assembly JAEEGL01 (sample SAMN16246548, study PRJNA631951) | gut metagenome | biome: gut microbiome; feature: rumen; material: fiber-attached | host: Bos | place: Iran: Karaj | collected 2018-10 | reverse complement strand
TTTCCCCAGATACTTGTACCCGCCCTGGCCTTTTAAATATTCTTTTACGATCATCATCTTAAAATCAAAGTTGTATTTTGCCATAGTAAAACTGACCTCCTCCAGTTAGATTTCAGGTCTAACTTTCTGGGGTCAGTTCAAAAAGCATCCCGAAGGATGCTTTTTTTATATAGTTCATGATCTATCTTATCTTTGCCCTGAAGATACTATCGCCGTAAATGATGAAGACCTCATCTTGATCTTTCGGCAGCTCTTCTTTGGATATGATAGCTGAGAAGCCTTTGGTGCCCTCCTCTTTAAGATTCTTTTCAAGGATAGGAAAGGCTTCAAAGCATTTCTTGCCCTTTTCGAAGGCAATATAGACTCTTCCGTCCTCTGATGTGGAATCTTCAGGGAGGATTCCGGATATCCTGAATCCGTATCCCTCCATTTTAGCTTCAGACCTGATATCTCCTGCTTCTTTCAGTCCATTGATATCAATGCCTTTTCTTACAGGAGCGTACATGAAAGGTGCGGTGGATATGATCTTCGCAAGGTTTCTCTCACCTATCTCAAAGATCATGTCCGTACCCTCTTCCAAGCTCTCCATATCCGGGCAGTCTGTACGCTTGAAAGTGGATTCGCTATAGCAATCTATGACAAATGGCAGAAGCGCTCTTCCAAAAGAATCTCTTACCATGAAGACCTTGCTTCCGTCCTTCAGCTCGCGGTTCTTTACAACGAAGAAATCGTCCTTATCTTCTCTGTCGCTCATGAAGTTGGCAAGCTGAGCCTCCTGATCCCTGACTCCTCTCGGATCTTTAAACGAGAAGTCGCAGTGATCGATCTTGAAGTCATACTGATAGTCCATGACTCCGCCTACAGGATAAAGAAGCTTATCCAGATCGCCTCGCCAGGTCTTCTCATAAGTGTATTCTGCCCCTTCATGAGGAGTGTGGTCTCTTCCGAGGCTGTTCATTATAGCGTCATACCCTATGAGCGCTCCCATATAGTTCCAGTGAGAATCTCTTCTGTGATAGATCCCCTCCCCTTTATCTTTGTTATCAAGAAGGGTCTGTCTCATATCTGTATAGTTCAGGCCCATATCCTTTGCCATGTTCTGGATCCTGATCAGGTTGTTTTCAGGAGCTTCTTTGTAATTGTCAGGAAGATATTCCCCGTATATGGAAGCTTTGTTAGGCATGGCTACAAAGGTGAACTTGCCACCTGTGCTTTCGATCCTTTCCTCAATAAGAGACAGTGTCACACATACACTTCTGACCTGCTCTTCTGTGAGAGCGTTGGTATTCATGAAGTCTTCGCTCTCATTGTTGTAGTAAAGCCATCCGCCCTTGCCTGTTATCACGTTGGATGTAGGGGCATGCAGGACTTCACCCTTGATAAAGTTGGCAGCCGACAGGAAATATGCCCTGAAAGGAACCTTGTCATTGATCCAGGCTTCGAACTCTGTCGAAAAGTCCATATTGAGTTTGCCTTCTTCCACATAGCCGGGAAGTTTCAGCGGTGAGCGCTTTTCTATGTATGCGCTGCTTTCAGTAATAGGAAGCAAAGCAAATACCACCGTAAGGAAAAGGAAGAAAAGCACTGAATAAATGATTTTGAATTTTTTGCTCATGTCTGTCCTCCTTTCCTAGAATCTGAAATAAATGAATGGGTTGTATTTGCTTGAAAGAAGAGCCAGCACTGCCAGGGCGAATACTATGAGGGATCCTGCGTAGGATGCGTACTCATAAGCCTTGGCGTGTCCTCCGGAAGCTGCTTTTTCCCTGAACACCTTGAATATGGGTGTTGAAAGGATGACTCCGAAGATGAAAGCCACGATCGTCATTCCGGATATGCATGCAAATACCGTGCTGTCGGCAGCAGGATCTCCCGATGTGAAGGAGAACATTTTGACTATCATGCCGAAAGCCTGGGTCAATGTGTCAGCTCTGAAAATAACAAAGGACACAAAGACCGTGAGCAACAGATATATATGGGTGATAGGCTTGAACCACTTCTTTTTTGTAGGTATTATCTGGTAAGTCTCCAGCATCTGAAGGATTCCGTGATAGATACCCCAGACTATGAAGGTGAAATTAGCGCCATGCCAGAAACCTGTAAGGAAGAAGACCAGAAGTTTGTTCAAAGTGGTCCTCAGCTCCCCTTTGCGGTTTCCTCCCAAAGGAATGTAAACGTACTCCTTGAACCAGGTCGAAAGAGATATATGCCATCTCCTCCAGAAATCCTGAATGTTGGGAGCGATGAACGGATAGTTGAAGTTTTCTCTGAAATCGAAGCCGAAGATGCAGCCAAGACCTATGGCCATATCGGAATAGCCTGAGAAATCAAAGAATACCTGAAGGCCATAACAAATGGCCCCTATCCATGCGGAACCCATTCCCAGTTCACCGGGTGCCAGCCCGAAGACCGTATCAGCAACGAAGCCCATCTGATTGGCGATGAGCATTTTTTTGCCAAGACCGAAGATGAAGCGTCTGACACCGCGGGATACTCTGTCAGCGCTGAATTCCCTGTCGTGAAGCCTGTCGGCAATGTCCTGATATCTGACGATAGGACCGGCTATGAGCTGCGGGAAGAAAGAGATATAGAGAAGCACGGAAAACAGGCTTCTCTGGACGTTTTTCTTGTCCCTGTATACGTCGATCACGTAACTCAGTCCCTGGAATGTAAAGAATGAAATACCTATAGGCAGTCTGATATGCGGTACCGGTATGCCGATGCCGGTTATGCTGTTAAAGATTTCCGCAAAAAATCCCGTGTACTTATATGCTACCAGCAAACCGATATTCAGTATAACTGCCATAAGCACAGCGGCCTTGTCATGTCTGTCACCTGAAGCCATAAGTCCGAAGACATAGTTCAGGCATATGGACACGATCATGATCATTACGGCCACCGGCTCACCATAGGCATAGAAAATCAAGCTCGCTACAGCAAGGATCACGTTCCTTATGGTGCTCTGCCTGATCACAGCATACAAAAGAAAAGTCGCAGGCAGGAACATGAATAAGAATGTTACCGAACTGAAAGTCAAAGATTAGCCTCCTGATTAGTCTTATTTTGCAATAATGAGGGAGAAATATCCCGCTTCATCGGGAATCTCATCCACATTTAAATACGTTTTCTCGTTGGGCATGCCGCAGTTCTCCACTACCATGGCTTCTCTGCCGCTCTTCTTAAGCATGTCCTTTACTTCCTTCATGTGAGAACCTGTCTTCATAAGTACGTAGTTCCCGGGAAGATCCAGCTTATCACCCAGTTTGTGTGATGCGGGGATTATATGTATTGGCTCCTCCCACTCTGAAAGAGGAATGTTCAGCCTTGAGGCTGCAGCGCAAAAAGAAGGGATCCCGTTGATCAGCTCTGTTTCATAACCATCCTCTTTAAGATATGCCTGAAGATAGGTAAAGGTGCAGTAAACCGTAGAATCTCCCAAGGTAAGGAACACCGCGTTCCTGCCCTGATCGAGGATCGATTCTATCTTTTCTGCCCCCGCCCTGTGGCTGGCTTTGAGAGCCTCCATGTCTCTTAACATGGGCATGTCGATTGCTATGAGTTCTTTGCTCTCAAGTTCCGGTACAGCCTGAACTGCTATCTTATATGCCACTGATTCTCTGGGTTCTTTGCCGGGGACCAGTATCACGTCATTCTCTCTTATAAGCCTTACAGCTTTCAGAGTCATGAGTTCCGGGTCTCCGGGGCCAACTCCTACTCCAAATACTTTACCTTTCATACTTACCTTCTTTTTCAAAAAATAAGAGTGCTGTCACAACACTCTTATTTTACATAATTCATATCAATACTTCAACCGTTTCACTCAGAAACAGAGACAGTAAGTTTATATTCGATTTCATGGGGCTGGCTCATGGCTGTGGTATCGCCTATAACGGTGAAGGGTTCGTTGATGACCTTTACGGGGATCTCAAACACTGAGTTTCCTTCGGTATTTACAGGAAGATACTTTTCACCGTCTACAAGCATGTAATCATAATTGGGGCTTGACCAGGTAACAGTAAGGGTCGCAGCGCCTCCGGAAACCACAAGCTTAGTCGGGCTGTCTACAGTAGCCTTACCTGAACCACCTTCAAGGGCCAGCTCTACGCTGTATTCACCGTCTGCCAGATCCATTTCTGTTCCAGCATGGATATCATCTCCGGGAACCGGATCTGTTACCATTACTTTATGATCATACCACTTGCCTTTGGTTCCTACGAGAGCACAGTCGAATTCTTCACCAATTGCGGGAACGGGGATGTCGAAGCCGTACACTTCATCTTCATATCCATCACTGTAGGTAACTTTATCTGTGGTGGGTTGAAGAAGCTCTGCGCCTTCCTTCTGAGCATCTTCTGCTGTTCCCGGGAACAGATTCACGATCTTTTTGGAATTGAGGCTTACATGTATGGTCATCTGACCGTCTTTAACGGTCAAGATCCCTTTGTCGTTATTTGCTTCATTGACATGGAACATTCCGTTGTCTGTGGTAAATACAGCTACATAAGTGCCATCTTCTAATTCAGCTTTTGTGCTTCCGCAGCCGGTAAAGGTGAATGCCACCAGTACCATAATGGTAAGAGCTGCTAATAATAGTTTTTTGCTTTTCATACTTTTCATCCTTTTTCATACTTATGCCCCACCCGACTTCACGCCGGATGGGGCAAAGATCGGTTATTTATAAATAACGTCCTTTTGATTATTCAATAACTGCTCCTGTGTGAGCTACATACATAGCCTGGATATCAGCTATTCTTCCGAGACCTTCGATCTGGCAGGTTACATTGTCAGCTCCGAAGCCTGCTCCTGTATCTACAGGTGCGTCTGCTCCTTCAACTTCGAATTCTCCGCCGTTAACGAATCCATAGTACCATGTGCCTTCTTCGTCAGCTGCCATGTCGTTGTTTGCGTGATCGCCTGCAACTACCATCATAGGACGAAGGATAACCTTTGTGTAACCGGCAGCTTCTACAGCCTTCTTTACTTCAGGAAGAGCTGTTTCAGCAGGATTTCCTTCTACTGTTCCTACGAATACGTTCTTGTATCCGAGTTCGTCCATCTGAGTCTGCATCTGTGTATAGGTGATAGCAGCTTCGTGGGAAGTACCATGTCCCATGAATACGATAGCAGTTCCGTCTTCTGCAAGAGCGTCAACTGATTCAGCTCCGGCTACCTTTACAGCTTCTGCTACCATAGCCTTGGCTGCTGTTTCCTTATCAGGATTGATGGAGCTTCCTGCTGTTCCTACTTCTCCGAGAAGAGGTTCAGCGATCTTAACGGATTCGAACTGATCCTGTACAGCTTCTACTGCAGCTACGAGTTCGTCATACTCAGCGCCGTGCATGAGATGTGTAGGCTGGATAACGAGGTTCTTAACGCCGTTGTCGATAGCTCTCTGGAGAGCCTGATCCATGTTGTCGATCTTCTCGCCATCACGAGCCTGAACGTGGTTGATGATGATCTGAGCTGTGAATGCTCTTCTTACAGACCAGTCAGGATAAGCAGCCTGGAGAGCCTTCTCTACTCCGCCGATATCTGTTGCACGGCTGTCGTTGAAGGAAGTACCAAAGCTTACAACGAGAAGTTCGTTTTCGCCGATTTCATCCTGGTTAAGAGGATCGTCAGCAGAAGCATCACCGGTATCAAGTGCGAAATAGTCGCCTTCTTCAACGAGTTCCTTCTGAGCGTCTGTCAGTGCATCCCAGGCAGCCTTTGCAGCTTCGCACTGAGCATCTGTCTCATCGGTTCTTTCCTGAACCTGGATAGCAGCGATAAGCTCATCAACTGCTGCTGCAGCTGCTGCATCGTCTACGGGCTCTTCTGCAGGTTCTTCCGGTGCGGGTTCTTCTGATCCGCCGCAGCCTGTAGCCAGAACGGTAAATGTGAATACCATTGCAAGGGCAAGGATCAGTACTAATAATTTTTTGAGATCTTTCATGTTTTTCCTCCTCAAAATAATAATGTTGTTTTGGAAATATAAAAGGCCTTAGCCAAACGGAGCAAAGGCCTCATGAAAATATCAAAAAATTCCATTCAGTATTTACACCCGCCAGTTACTCGTGGCCTGCGGCATGCGCCGCATGTGTTTCTGACAGGCAGGTCTCCTGGCTCGCAGATCATGGTCCCGGCCGCCTTCCCAATTTCTCAGTGGCATAATGGCTTAAACTATCTGCATACAGTGACGAGTTCGCACAGGCATTTAACCTGTTTCCCTATTATCCGGCGGTTTTAACACCGGCACCTGTCTATATTTATATTCCTCGCGTATTATAGCACAAGGTTTCCGGCTTTGCAAGGGTGTATTGATACCCTTTTAAAGCTGTCCTACGGCCTTAAGGAACCTGACCATACCTTCCGGAATATCGTTACTGTCGAAGTATCCGGTATCTCCCAAAGGTACCAGTTTGTTCCTCCCATGGTAATCGCTGCCGGCAGTAACATAAAGATCATACTTCCCGGCGAAGTCCAGCATCTGGTCTGTCAGTTTTTTGGAAAAGCCTGAATAGTAGGCTTCCACTCCCTGAAGGCCAAAGTCCATGAGGCGTCTCAGCCTATGATCCATCTCATCGCCTATGATGATCTGGTCACCGCTGCCATATGAAGGATGCGCCAGGACCGGGATGCCTCCGGCTTTCAGGATGCCCTCTATGGCCTCTTCGGGACGAACGTACTCTGTCCTGAACTTTATCTTGTCTATGAATTCATTGATGGCTTGCTTCCTGTCATCAGCATAGCCATATTTGACCATCAGGTTTCCGATGTGAGGCTTGCCCGGATTGTCCATTTCAAAGAGTTTTTTGATCTCCCAGTCAGGGAAACTGAAACCAAACTCATTCTTTATGAATTCCAGTCTGGCCTTCACTTTGTTGATGCGGTAAGTGTGTCCGAGATCGACGAGCCCCAGTATGTGCCTTGAAAAAGGCTTATAGTTATACCCCAGGATGTGATACTTGCCCTCCTCATCCTTGCAGGAAAACTCAGCGCCGTTTATAAACCTGGGATCGCCTTCCTTGAGAGCCCTGCGGATGATCCTGCATCCTTTCACAGCATCATGGTCTGTGACCGAAAATAGCCCTATGCCTGCTTCGCGTACATTGGCTATTATCTCTCTTGGCTTGTCTGAACCATCGGAGACTGTGGTATGCATATGTAAGTCGATTTTAAAATCCAAAACCATTGCTTTCTCTCTTTAATATGATCTTTTGATTTAACAATACTACATTGTAACCTTAAAAACAATCATCTGGTTCCATTTAAAAGTACAGTCTGCAAAAAATTTTTTGCGGTATTATTGTCTATCCTTCCTGAACGCCGTGTACAGCAGCACTGCCGCCACCAGGCAAAGCGCAGCCACCAGGATCCAGCCCTGGTTATAGCTGAAGGCTATCAGGAAGTATCCCATGGACACAGGTCCTATCATGCGGCCGATGCTGTTGGTCAGCTCATATAGGGACTGATATCTTCCTCTGTAATCATCATCGGCTCTGGACCCCAGTAAAATACTGTTATGCACAGTTAAGATCACCTCTCCCGCTGTCCAGATAGGCGTAAGTATATACACGAGCCATGCCGTAGATATGTTCCTTATGAAAGCGAAACTTCCCATTCCTGTCATGAAGAGTATCGCCGCCCACATAATTACCAGAAACTCGTTTTTATTCTTGGAGAGTTTTAGTATAACAGGCGACCATATGACACAGAACAAGGAGTTCAGCGTCCATAATTTTGCGACCCACTTGGAGCTGATCTCCGCCCCGAAATAGTCAGCATACTGGAGTGGCATCAGGTAACTTACCTGCATGTAGGCGTAGCCTGTTAATACAGTCGCCAGGAGAAACAGCACCAGCGGATGGTCTCTCATGATCATTGTAAAGAGATTTCTCCTGTCACCGGTGGCTTCGGTTTCCTTAGGAGTGCTAACCTCCTTACTGCTTGCCACAGTAGGCACATACTCATCTCTTACGAAAAGTATCAGAAGCGCCATGGATATGACAGTTGCTATGGCCTGTCCCCAGAAGATCCACTCAGTGTAGTTATAAAATATGGCACCCGCGATGACCTGCCCCAGTCCATATCCGATGTTGATGCAGAGAAACAGGAGTGAAAAACTCTCTTCTCTCTTACCATCAGTAGTCTTATCTGTCACCATAGCTCCTATGATAGGATAAAACATGCTGAAACAGGTCAATATGATCACTTCAAAGAATATGACCACAAGGTTCCTCACATATATGCCGCCAAATATCAGCGCGACGGTTTCAACAGCCATGGCCAGGAGGACCACCTTCTTTCTGCCGTACTTGTCAGAAAGTTTGCCTCCTATCAGCGCTCCTACTATATCGAAGGCGGCGATCATGACCATGATGTAACCCGTGGTGACCTCGCTCAGACCCAGGACCGTGGTCAGAAGGAGCGAATTCATGGAAAAAATGAAAGCTCCCATGGCCGTTATTATCCTGGCAAAGCAGATTATATAAACTTGTCCCGGTAGTCCTGCGTACTGTCTGAACATTCTTTTCAAGTTAACAAGGGCTGACGCGCAGCCCTTGCAAAAAACTGAGTTATGATTTTATTTTTCTGAATAAGGAATGAATCTTCCGGCTCTGTCATCTACGAATTCATTGTCCTTAAGGGCAACTTTACCGTTTACGATGACATAATCGATACCTTTGTTGGGAACGTCGATATCCTGGAAGGTCGGTCCGTCCATAATGGTCTCAGGATCAAAGATGGTGATGTCTGCGTCTGCTCCGACGTGGATGTCGCCCTTCCTGTGTTCCATGTCCAGTCTCTTGGCCGGTTCCAGAGTGATCTTGCGAAGTCCTGTGATGAGGTCAACGACTTTATCTTCTCTCACGTACTTGCCCAGTACTCTGGGGAAAGTACCTGCAGCTCTGGGATGACCTTTGCCGTAGTTGATTATGCCGTCGGATGCCACCATTCCGTTGGGATTGGAGATGGCTGCTGCGATCTCGTCTTCATTCATTACGAAGGCAACTACCAGCATCTCAGGATAGTTGGCTCTGCAGTCGTCGAAGATCTCCTTTGTGGCAAACTGGTTGAAATAAGGTTCAGCAGTAAGAAGCAGATCGCTGTAGTCCTTTTTCCATCTGTCAAGACATCCATCATCGAATACAGTGGATCCCATGGTGGTGGAAAAAGCATTGTAAGGATAGGTGTCGTAGTTGAGACGAGGATCTTTTGCGATGTGTTCGTTTATGGCGTCCAGGCATTCCTTCATGAGACCCAATGCGCAGGCTGAACTTACGTGAGAGATCTGTACCCTCTTGTTGGTCTTTTTTTGGATCTCTATCATCTCAGTGACGGCGCTGATATCTCTCCAGCAGTCCTCTCTGATATGAGCGGCAACAAGGAGTTTATCATCGTCTACCATATTGGCTGCTTCTATGATCTCCTCTGTGGTCATTCCCGGGTCATACTCTATACCGAAGGAAATGCCCATAGCTCCGGCTGCAAGGTCCTCTTTCATCTTCTCATGAATGGCCTTTCTCTGTTCCGGTGTGGACTTGTCGAAATGCCCCAGGCCCAGTTTTACCCAGTAGTTATTGTAGCCGGTGTACATCATGTAGTTGATGGGAGCTCCGCCCAGTTCGTCGATGGTATCTCTGAACTCTCTGACGGTCTGGTTCATTACGCCGCAATTGCCGCCTACTGCCAGAGTTACACCCTGCTTCAGCATCATGTTGGCGATGCAGTAATGCTTGCCTTCGCTGAAATTCTCTTCATGCATGTGGATGTCGATGAAGCCTGGAGATACAACTCTGTCAGATGCGTCGATTATCTGCGCTGCCTCCGGTCTCTCGTCACCGATATATGTGATCTTACCGCCTTCAAGGCCTATATTTGCCTTTTTCATGGCGTTTCCCGCATAATCGGGGTAAATACCGTTTACTATAAGAATGTCTAACATTTCATGCCTCCCTAAGTTCTTATGCTGTCGCTTTTTCGAAATCTGCCTTCATCTGTGCGATCTTTGCCTCATCTGAGAAGATCTTGGCGATATCGCAGGCGATGACCTTAGCTCCCAAAGCGATGGCGTCATGCGCTCTGTCTGTCTTTACAGCCTCCACGAAGCCCTTGGTATGGATGGGGATCCCCTTGTCTACTATCTGGATGGTGGGATGGAATGCAGGGCACTGGAAGGATACGTTTCCGATATCTGAAGAACCGAAAAGTTCATCAGGATCGGAGTTCTCTTCGATACCCAGTTCCTCAAATACTTCTCTTATGGCTGCGATTCCCGTTTCATTGAGGATGAGGTTGTCATAGGACTGAGCTGTGGGATATTTGTCCCAGGTGCATCCTGTCATGAGGCAGGCTCCGTCAGCCATCTTGATGACTCTCTCATTAAGCTCGTTGAGATATTTTCTGTCAGCAGCTCTGGTATAGAGTTCATAGGAAGCTTCATCAGGAACTACGTTGGGAGCTGCTCCTCCGTTTCTGTAGATACCGTGCATCCTGACATCGGGAGTTACATGCTGTCTCATGCAGTCAACAGCGTGAACGAAGAGCTGTGCTGCATTGAGAGCGTTGATTCCCTCCCAGGGAGCAGCCGCTCCGTGGGCAGCCTTGCCGTGGAAGTTGAACATGTATGAATCCAGAGCAAGCAGTGTGCAGTAAGGCATGTTACAGTCGTCCATGTGTATCATGATAGCCATGTCATAGCCTTTGAATACTCCCTGCTTGACCATGGTGCACTTTGCTCCGTCTTCTTCCTCGTTGGGAGTTCCGAAAACGTGGATGTCGCAGTCAAGATCATCCTGGATCTCTCTGCCGGCAAGTCCGGCAAGGATGGAAATGGATCCTGATACGCAGTGACCGCAGGCATGTCCTATCTCGGGAAGAGCATCGTACTCTGTAAGGATAGCTACTTTATACTTATGGTCATTGGGACCGTATACCGCCTTGAAAGCTGTATCCAGACCTGCAAAAGGATATTCCACTTCATAGCCGTGAGATCTCAGAAGATCCACCAGCTTCTGGGAAGTACGATATTCGTGAGCAGATACTTCGGGATGGTCGGCGAGGTCGTCGTTGCATTCGATCATTTCCTGATGATGCTCAGCTACTGACTTAAAGATCTTTTCTTTCAGTGATTCATAGTTTGCCATAATCTTCCTCCATTTGTCTTCTAACTCGTCTGATTATTATCATAGTATTCAAATGATTTGCGTCGTAAGGCTGGTTCAGTCTTCTGGCTTCATTCCAGTAGATGCTCTCATGGAGTCCGCAGACTTCCTCGTCCGTCAGGCCGTTTCTGATGCCTCTCGTGATGAGTCCCAGCTCCCACTCTGCCTCATTTATGTAATCAACAAAAAACTGTTCATTGTAAGACGGATCTATATATCCGTAGTGCATTCCGATTATGTGATCGGGTTTGAGCGCTGCCATCTTCTTAGCTGATTCGATGGCCTGATGGAAACTCTTAAGGCATGAGGTCTTGATGTCCCCGGGGCCCTGAAGCTGGCTAACGCTTTCATTGGCCAGAAGGATCTTCTGGGGATAGATCATATAGACCACTGAGCAGTCCGTATGTCCTTTAGCCTCAAAATACTTGACGGTAACATCTCCCAGATCCAGTTCCTCTCCCTCTTCCATTATATGGTCGATCCTGAGTCCCCTGGCGGTTACAGGCGGGCAGTCACACCCGTAAAGGTCTCTGGCATTGTTTCCCAGCTCTTCCATGGTCTCTATGGCGACCTCTGAGCTGAAGACCTGCGCGCACTTGGGCGCTCCGCAGACCTCTATGTCAGGCCATTCTTTAATGATATAGGGAAGCGCTCCTATATGATCATAATGAGTGTGACTCATGAGGCAATAATCCGGTTTCTTGTTCAAAGGATCCAGCACCTCATGGATGTTTGATATAAGTTCTCTCGAATAACAGGCCATGCCGCAGTCATATAATGCGGTTTTATCTTTTCCTATGATCAGGTAGGCTTCCCCTCCGAAGCCTGCAGTTACTCTAACTAAAGGTTCAGGGACATCGAATCTGTCGTGTCCCTGAAAATTTTTGAAATATCCGTTATCTTTTGGTATTATCATATTCTTCGGTTACTCAGCTTCGTCTTCATTCTGTGTCTTGTATGCCAGACTTCTTATCTCTTCACGGTTCTCTGTGAGGGTATCGTTGATAGCCGTGAAAGTGTGTTCCAGATTGGTGTACATTTCGCCGAAGTACTTCATGTTGAGCTCGTCCATCTTTTGCTGCATTCCATAGAGCATACGGTCAACATAATCGTAGGTCTTCATCTTGAGGACCTTGGAATTGACGCGGGCATCCTGAACTATCTCCTCGCCTCTCTTCATGGCGCGGCGAGTGATCTCATCAGAATCAACCAGGAAATCTGCCTGTTTCTTGGCTTCCCTGAGCATTCTCTCATATTCGGACTTGCCTTCCAGAAGGATCCTGTCTCTTTCGTCTATTATCCACTTGGCCTGCTGCATATCATCGGGCAGAGCAAGTCTTATGTCTTTGATTATACCGAAGATGTCTTCTGTCTCCAGCACGATCTTGTTGGTAAGGGGCACCGATGTGGCTCCCTCAAGGAGATCTTCTAATTCATCAAGTAAATCCAGAACTTTCGTTGTATCTTCCATTTTAAACAGTTTCCTTTCGCCCTATTTCAATTCGTCCTGATAACGATGGTTTCGCTTATATATCGCCGGTCCTATTCAAGTCCCAGCTTATGTCTCATATACTTTAAGACTGATTCCGGCACAAGCATGGAGCCGTCCCCTCCCAAAGAGATGACCTGCCTTGCCATGGTGGAACTTATGAAGGCATAACGGTCTTCGGACATGATGTATACGGTCTCAGCCTTGCCCTCGTAAAGGTGCTTGTGGAGCTGATCCATGGACAGCTCATCATTGAAGTCTGATGTGTTTCTCAGTCCTCTTACGACCACATTATATCCGTTATTCTTCACATAATCAGCCAGGAGTCCTTCGCATTTGTCCACAGACACATTGGGAATATCCTTCAAAGCTTCCTTGATCATGTCCATCCTTTCATCAAAGGTGAACATGGTCTTCTTCTCAAGATTCACCGTAACTCCGACGACTACTTCATCGAAGATCCGTGAAGCCCGCTTTATGATATCCAGGTGTCCCAAAGTCATTGGATCAAAGGATCCTGCATAAAGAGCTTTAGTATGCATGCCATACCTCCATAATCCATATTATTTTAGCATAAATGTATATTTTTGTAAAGAATTTGCAGAGGCTTTGAAGTATTTTTCCTTAAAAAATAAGGACCGGCGAAAACCGGTCCATCAAACCTTGAAATTTCAGTTATATATCGACAGAGTTATGGTCCCGTAATGTCTGTCCTTGATCTTGGTGAAACCCATGAATTCTTCGGGGAATTCGTCTTCTCTCTTATGTTCACAGACTATAACACCACCCTCTGCCAGAAGCTCAAGATCCCTGATGAGCTCAAGGCATCTGTCATACAGGCCTTTCTTATATGGCGGATCTATGATAAAGACGTTGACCTTGTCCCCCTTCTCCGCTATTCTTGCGAGGCACTTCTCATAGTCTCCGGGTACCAGCACCGACCATTCTTCTGCCTTGCAGTTGGCGATGTTTCTCTTGATCAGAGCCACGCTGTCCCTGCTGTTATCGCAAAAATAGCACTTCTCAGCTCCTCTTGAGAGAGCTTCCAGGCCCAGGTTTCCGGTACCTGAAAAAAGATCTACGCAGACTGCGTCATAGATTTCCGGCCCAATGATGCTGAACATGGCTTCTTTAACCTTTTCAGTAGTAGGCCTTATATCGTAGCCTTTGGGCATTTCTATTTTTTTGCCTTTGAAATCTCCGGCGATTATCCTCATGTCTATAACTTAAGCGAGATGTTCTCTCCGAACATGCGCTTTATCCTTTCTTTTAATTCCAGATTTTCCGGTTCTCCCAGCTTGGGATCCTTGTCTATTATGTCCTCGGCGATACCGCGGACCTTGTCCAGTATATCCACATTCTTTACCAGATCCGCGATGTTGAGTTCCGGTATGCCATGCTGACGAGTACCGAAGATCTCACCGGGGCCTCTAAGTTTCAGATCTTCCTCGGCTATTACGAAACCGTCTGTGGTGGATACCATGATATTGTTTCTCTTTTCAGCCAGTTCACCCTTGGTGCCGCTTATGAGGATGCAGTAAGACTGCTTGCTGCCTCTTCCTACGCGGCCTCTCAGCTGATGAAGCTGAGCCAGACCGAAGCGTTCCGAATTCTCGATGACCATGATGGTGGCGTTGGGCACGTCTATACCGACTTCTATGACTACGGTAGATACCAGTACCTGGATCTCTCCGTCCTTGAAAGCCATCATCATCTCGTCCTTTTCCTGCTGCTTCATGGCGCCGTGGACCAGTCCGAACCTAACGTCCGGATAGCGGACCCTCAGTTCATCGAAGATCTCTTCGGCGGATCTCACCTTTATGGCATCGGATTCTTCTATGAGAGGCGCTACCACATAAGCCTGGCTTCCCTCTCTTACCTTGTCCCTCACGAAGTCGTAGATCTTGTTTCTTGATTCCTCGTATCTCAGAAAAGTTCTGATGGGCTTCCTGCCTTTAGGCAAGGTGTCGATTATCGAAATATCCAGGTCTCCGAAAAGGATCACCGCCAGTGTCCTGGGAATAGGCGTTGCCGTCATTACCAGTACGTTGGGATTATGTCCTTTCCTGGTAAGGAGATTCCTTTGCTCCACTCCGAACCGATGCTGCTCGTCGGTGACCACAAGACCCAGATCGTGGAATTCCACGTCGGGCTGAATGATGGCGTGAGTGCCTACAAGTATCTGGATCTCTCCTGATCTCAGGTCCTCCAGAAGAGCTCTTCTCTCCCTGGCCTTCATGTTGCCCGAGAGCAGTTCGCATCTCACTCCCAGTGGCTCAAAATCCTTCCTGAGAGTGGCGATATGCTGTTTGGCCAGCAATTCCGTAGGCGCCATCATAACCGCCTGATAACCGCATTTAACAGTCTTGAACATGGCAAGTTCCGATACTACGGTCTTGCCGGAACCTACGTCACCCTGTACCAGTCTGTTCATGGGACGGGTGTCTTCCAGATCTCTCTCTATCTCTTCAAAAGCTCTTTTCTGACCTGAAGTCAGTTCGAACTTCATATTATCCAAAAATTCCCGTACCCCTATGTCAGAGCTCAGCTGTACGCCTTTCTCCCCGGACTTGATGCCTTTCTTGATATAGAAAAGTCCTGTCTGCAGTATGAGAAGTTCCTCGAAGACCAGTCTGTATCTGCCTTCCAGCACCCTCCTCTCTTCTTCCGGGAAATGGATGTTGGATACTGCGTAGGATGGCGGGCAGAGATTATTATCGTCTACGATCTCCTCCGGCAGCCATTCCCTGATCAGTCCGTGATAGGGCTTGGCCAGAAGCTGCATGGATCTCATCTGTCCCTGAGACAGACCTTCAGTCAGAGGATAGACCGGAAAAAGTCCCCTGATATCATCCTTGTCCCCTCTCTTGTGGAACTCAGGATGTACCATCTGTCTTCTGCCGTTATTCAGAGTGATCTTACCGTAGAGGGTCAGCTCCTGCCCTGCATAGAAGAAAGATGCTATGTATCTTGCATTAAAAAACACCAGCTCAAGATTGCCGGTACTGTCTTCGACCAGTACCTTGAGCGGTGCTTTCTTGTTATATGGGCTTCCCTGCATCTTGCGGGCAACGACGGTAACTTCAAGAAGCACCTCTTCGTTGAAGGGTGCTGTCATGATGGATGAAACAGTCCTTCTGTCCTCATACTTTCTGGGGAAAGTGTAAAGGAGATCTCTCACAGTCCTGATGTTCATCCTTTCCAGGATCTCTTGTCTTTTGGCGCCTACACCCTTAAGAGCAGTTACGCTGTCGCTGAGATTCACTTTATCACCCTTACATACTCCAGATCGCGTTTGACCGTCTTTCTGGCTTTGACTCCGACTACCTTCATCTTGATGACGGTGCGCTTGCCCAGTTCAAGAGACTTAAGGAGATACTCCAGGTGAGCCAGCACCACTCTGGATGAGTACCAGAGGCTGGTGCCGAACTTGTGCACCACGTGGAATTCAATGGTGATATCATCATCAGTTTCGCTGATAATGATGTTCTTTCTCTCCACCGCCAGAGTCTCCCTGCCTTCTGAGCGCGCTACGGCTTCCTTCACCAGTTTCTCAAAGGCGTAATCTGATATTTTGATTTTACCGTATTCTGTAGTCTTTTCCATAAGGATATTATATCACATTACTGGAGCATTGTCTCTGTAAGCATCATCTTTTCTTCGGAGAAATTGGAGATGCTGTACAGGATGAGCACCTGATCAAAGCCCTCATCCTCTGCCGTATCCAATACGGATTGCTTATAGTATCTGGTATCCACCAGAGTTATCTTGCTGAAATCGTTTATTATGAAAGGTACGAAGGAGTTGGCATAAGAATCCTTGACTATGAGCAAGGTCGGTTTATCCTTCGAAGAATCATCCTCATTTACGATATCCACTCTGTCATAGTTTCCTCCCAGAAAGACCTCGTATTTGTCCTTCTGCTCCAGTCTGTCCATGAAGTAGATGGAATCGTGATCCTCACCTTCGATGGTGACCTTTACTCTGGCATCCAAAGAATCTTCAGGCACAGAGATCACATCGCGGGTCCTCTCGTTCAAAAGTACTTTGGAGTACAGAGTTCCCATGAAGTCGCGGGTCAGTTCTTCGGGTTCCCAGGTCCTGTCCTCAAGGCCGATGCGGTTCCTGAATTCTCTGGCTGCAGTCTCTGCTCCATTGTAATTCCAATGATGGTCAGTCAGGAAATAATAGTCTTTGCGTCCGTCTGCTGTGGTTTCCGGCATGAGCTTGTCATCAAGCTCTATGTACATGTCGCCCAGTTCGGCTCTGGCTGTATCCAGGGCTTCCTTCTCATTGAAGTTGGTGCTCATGTTGAATTCTTCCCTGTAGGAATATGCTGCGGAAGGTACCAGAAGCACATTTATGGCTGCATCGTCAAGTTCCTCTCTGAGAGTCTTGATCTCTTTCAGGTTCTTGATATAACGATCTATCTTAAAATCTGCCTGAGTCAGCCTTTCTGCCAGTCTGCCGCCGTCCATCAGGTAAACGCCGTTCACATCCTTGAATCTTAAGTCCTTAAGAGTTCCGGCCATGATCTTGATCCAGTTTTCTCTTCCGATGATCTGGTCTGAGAGATAGTCCTCCAGCTGTGTCTCAAACTTTCCGCTCAGAATGTCCCCTGTGCTGAGTTTTGGAGCCTGAGTCAGATAGCGGTTCTCATTCTCTGACATTTCTCTGTCGGGAAGCAACAGAGATCCAACCGAGAGAAGCACCATTATCAGGATGAAGACGAATATGAGGAATACATCAACGTGCTGACCGTCCTGAACAGTCTTTATTTCAAAAATCTTTTTGCGTTCTTTTCTCATCTCTGCACCCCCTTAAAACCTGAAATACAGGAACGGATTGTAGCTTCCGCTCACCAGAAATGCAATGCTGAGAAGGAACAGGATCAGGAGAACAAAGGTCTCCGCCATATCTCTCATGGTATGGAATCTCACCTGGTCGCTGAGCTTCCAGAAAGCCTTGCTGATGAGAGGCGTCGAAGCCACTGCCGCCAGGATGAGAAGCGGTGCTCTGGAGCTCAGATAATAGAGTACCTGCTCAGAATGAGCTCCGCCTGCTCCGAACATGCAGCCGAGATACTGTCCCAAAAGACTGAAATCCGTAATGTTGAAGATGACCCAGCCTATGACCACAAAGAAAAGCGCATAGATATGCCTGATGAATCTGAGTTTCTCCGGCAGTCTCTCAAGGACCTTCAGCAGGAACAACTTCTCGATTATGAGAAGTATGCCGTAGTACACGCCCCAGAGAACGAAGTTCCAGGATGCGCCGTGCCAGAGGCCTGTAAGAGCCCATACGATGGCGATGTTAACAAGCTGTCTTGCCAGTCCTTTGCGGTTTCCTCCAAGAGGAATGTATACGTATTCCTTGAACCAGGATGAAAGGCTTATGTGCCATCTTCTCCAGAATTCGGTAATGGTCTGTGAAACATAAGGATAGTCGAAGTTCTCCAGATAATCGAAGCCCAGAAGTTTGCCAAGGCCGATGGCCATGTCTGAATATCCGCTGAAATCGAAATAGATCTGGAAAGTAAAGGCTATGGCTCCGATCCAGGCCAGGCCGGGACCGATGCTCTCTCCGGATTCCAGGAGGCCGTAGATCTCATCCCAGATGACTGCCACCTGGTTGGCGATGAGGATCTTTTTGGCAAAGCCTCTCACGAAACGTCTGATACCTGTAGCGATCCTCAGAGGGTCTGAGGTCCTGTTCATGAGCTGGAGCTCAACGTCTGAGTATCTGACGATGGGACCTGCTATGAGCTGAGGGAAAAGCGTGATATATGCAGCCAGAGTAATGATATTTTTCTGGCTGGGAACCTTTCCTCTGAAGACATCGATTACATAGGACATGGTCTGGAAGGTGTAGAAGCTGATACCTATGGGAAGAGCGATTCCCAAAAGTCCAAGGCCTGCGCCGGTCAGACTGTTGACCGTATCGATGATGAAATCCGTGTATTTAAAGAATCCCAGAAGTCCCAGGTTCACTATAACATCAAGGATGAGCATAAGGCGCGCCCCATGCTCATTCTTTGATTCTTTCATTTTCCCTATGGCGATGGCCAGCACATAGTTGATTACTATGGATACCAGCATCACCAGGATATATTTAGGCTCTCCCCAGCCATAGAATACAAGGCTGGCAATAAGGAGAACCGTATTTTTGGCCGTAATGAACCTGCCCGGCACCAGATAATATATGAGCAGTGTCAGGGGCAGGAACATCATTAAAAATACTGAACTGGAAAATAACAATTTAAACTCCCTTTATATAGATTTTCGAGGGCTATCAACCCATGGCACCGTTTCCGACATAGTCTCCCTCACCGTAATAGTAGGGGTCTCCGGAGTTCATTATGCCTTCATTGACCTTATCAAATCTCTTGCTGAATTTCTCCATGACTTCATCAGGTATGATATCCTGGTTGTTCTCATTCCACCAGGAGATCCTGTAAAGTAGAAGTGTCTTGCCATCAGCAGCATATACTCCGTCAAAGGTTATCTCGCCATCGTTTACCATGATATTGTTTGCTATATACTGGGCTATGGTGGAAGTCAGGCCCTTCGTGTCCTTTACGGTAACAGCAACATAATCCTCTCCTGCATCTCTGGCTTCTGCAATAGCTCCGGGGATCCTGTACATATTCTTGACTTCCTTGGCATTCATGAATAAGTAGCAATACTTGGTCCCCCTGCATGCAGGTATCTCATTGTGGTCATAAGGCCAGGAACCTGTATCTTTCATGGAATCCGGTACATTGAAGTTGGAATATGTGGGACGGGTTTCTCCTCCGTCAAAGGTCACATCCACGTGATACCACTCGTCGTCCAGCTGAACTACATCCCAGGCATGTTCTCCTGCCTCAGTGGAGTGAACGATCTTGCAAGGGATGTCCAGAGCATCCATCATGAGTTTGAAAGTAGTAGCATTTCCTACACAGATAGCGCTGTGTCCCTTGATGACTCCATAAGGAGTATAGTCGTTGACTTCGGAGTTTCCTCCGTTCATGGGATTAAGGCTTTCTTCACTGAGGTGTGTGAGCCCGAATACCCAGTCATAAGCAGCCTTCTCCTTCTCAAAGAGAGTCATGTCCTCTGTGGTGATCTCCGGGATCACTTCATTCAAAGTATCCACAAGGAACTTTTCTTCCTCGTTGAGTCCCTCTGTGGTGCTGTTCTTATATGCTTCGATGACCTTGGTATCATCATAGATCTCATGAACAGAAATCTCTGCATTGGCAAGATACTTGTCAAGCTTCTCCCCTACAGTTCCGTTCTGAAAGAAAAGTCCGACCATCATAGCTATGATGATCACAAATCCGAATACACCCTTATTTCTCTTAAAAAAACCTTTTTTTGCAGTGGTTACTGCCATCTCTTCTTTATCCATTATTTTATCCCCCTTTTATTCATTATCTGATATTGCCTGTCTGAGAGCTGCCTCTAACATAGGCGGGTCCTGAGACACGATCAAAGCTACGAAGTTGCCCTGGCTTACGATAAGAGCATTCTCCAGCTTATATACTTCCTCCGGCTTATATCCGGCGAACTGATTCTTCCTGGTATCAAGTCTGTCCTGCAGCTTATCCTTGGCAAGCTGCACATCGCCGGCATCCTTAAGATGAAGAAGTGACAGTTCATTGGCAGTGCCGCCTTTCTCCAGGTATATGATGGCGCAGTCGTCCACCAGATCCCTCTTGACGGCGTACATACTGTCATAATTGTTCTCCAGAGTATCGTCCCCTGCTTTATAAAGCGTGTCGAACTCTTCAGAGTTGCTCATTACATCATTCAAAATATCTGAGCAGGAAGGATCGTTGCTTTCACTGGCTCCGCACCCTGCGAAAAGCGCCATGGAAAGAACGATTATGAGTGAAATTATAAGTGATTTTTTCAAAGTGTTACCCCCTTTTTCATTAATCCAATATACTAATTTAATATATCATTAGACAAGATAAATATCAACTGAAAAGCATAAAAATCGCTTCTCGGATATAAAGACCGAAAAGCGATTGGTTGGTTGCAAGTTTTTTGGAATATTTTCAGGAATTTCTTCCAAGATAAAATGCTTTTTTGTTCATCTCAAGGAACTTAGGGGGTACTGATTTCTCGATGGTCTTGATCCACTCTTCTTCAGTGAAGCTGAAATGCTTGGAAAGTCTGCCCATGAGCACCAGGTTTACGGCTTTGGCCGAACCTGCTTCCTCTGCCAGTTTCAGAGCGTCGAAAGCATCGATATCGATGCCCTGGTCTGCGATCTTCTTCGCCAGATCCCCGGGATACTCCGCCTTGCCTGCAACTACGGGCATGGGATTTATCTCCTGGTCATTGGTGATGATCTTGCCGCCTGCCTTGAGGAAGCCTGCAGCTCTGGCTGCTTCCAGGATCTCGAAGCTTACTACGTAATCTGCCTCGCCTTCATCGATTATGGGGCTGTAGACCTTATCGCCTACTCTGACGTATGTGAGGACGGATCCGCCTCTCTGGCTCATGCCATGGACTTCGGAGACCTTGACGTCATAGTCATTATCAAGGAATATCCTGCCCAGAAGTTTGGAGGCCAGAAGAGAGCCCTGACCGCCTACTCCGACGATCATGATATTGATATTGTCTTTCATCTTTATGCCTCCTTTTCCTTAAGGGCGCCGAACTTACAGAGTTCCGTGCAAACTCCGCAGCCTACGCAAAGTGTATGGTCAATGCTTACTCCCTTGTCGGTCACCATGATAGCCGGACAGCCGATCTTCATGCACATCCTGCACTTGGTACACTTATCCTGATCTGCCACGAGGGGTGCCTTGTGCTTGACGTATTTGAGAAGCGCGCATGGACGTCTTGAAATTATCACTGAAGAGCAAGGCTTGGCCAGTTCTTCCTTGATAACTGTTTCAGTTTCCTTAAGATCATAAGGATCCACCACTCTGACGCTTGCTATGCCCACAGCGCGGCAAAGAGCCTCCAGATCCACCTTGAGAGCCGGATCGCCTTTGAGGTTTCTGCCTGTAGTGGGATTTTCCTGATGGCCGGTCATGCCGGTGATGGAGTTATCAAGTATGATCACCGTCGAGTTGGAATCGTTATAAGCTATGTTTACAAGGCCTGTCATTCCGGAATGCATGAAGGTGGAGTCTCCTATGACAGCCACTGTGCGTCCTTCCTTCTTGTCTTCCGTGAAGGATGACGCCTTATTGAATCCGTGGATGCCTGAAATTGATGCTCCCATGCAGATGGTGGTATCTATGGCGTTAAGCGGCTCGATGGCTCCCAGAGTATAGCAGCCGATATCGCCGATAACGTTAAGTTTCAGTTTGGAAAGCACATAGAACAGACCTCTGTGAGGACAGCCTGCACACATTACAGGAGGACGGCTGGGCACCTGATATGACTTCTTCAGATCAGGGATCCTGGGAAGCAAAGAATCGTCATCCAGGATCTTCGCAAGTCCTCTTCTTACCTTATTCTGAGAAAGTTCATCGATCATGGAAAAGTATTCCTTGCCGTAACATTCCACGCCTAAAGCTCTGACCATGTCCTCGATGAATCCATCCAGTTCCTCAACGATTATGACCTTATCTCTCTTCTTGGTAAAGTTTGCGAGAAGCTTCTCAGAAACAGGCCAGATAAGTCCCAGCTTAAGGATATCAAAGCGATGTCCGACCACTTCCTTCACATACTGATAGGATGTGGAATCGGTTATGATGGCTATGTCATTGTTTCTGCCCTTCTCGATCCTGTTGAGGTCAGTGGTCTCCGAAAGTCTTCTGAGCGCAGCAGTTCTTTGCTCAACTATGGGATGGCGAAGTTTGGCCTGACGGGGCATCATGATGTACTTGTCCCCATCCTTCTTATAAGGCTTAGGCTCCGGCATTACCCTGTCCTCAGGCTCAACCACGCTTTGAGAATGTGATACTCTGGTGCACATCTTAAGGAGCACGGGAGTGTCGTATTTCTCAGAGATCTCATAGGCAGCTTTGGCGAAATCTATGGCTTCCTGGGAGTCCGAAGGCTCCAGCATGGGAATCTTGGCGGCCTGAGCATAGTGCCTTGAATCCTGCTCATTCTGGGAGCTGTGCATTCCGGCATCATCGGCAACACCGATGATGAGTCCGCCGTTTACTCCTGTGTATGAAATGGTGAAGAGCGGGTCAGCGGCCACGTTAAGGCCTACATGCTTCATACCGCAAAAGGATCTCTGCCCGGTAAGACATGCTCCGAAAGCAGATTCCAGGGCTACCTTTTCATTGGGCGCCCACTCTGCATAGATCTCATCATATTTGGCAGCTTGTTCTGTGATCTCTGTGGAAGGTGTACCGGGATAACTGGAAACGAAGGTGCATCCTGCCTCGTAGAGGCCTCTTGCCACAGCTTCATTTCCCAACATGAGTTTTTTCATAACATTATCTCCATATGTATCTGTCAAAAGTTGATGTGGGCCATATCCATGACCCACATTCTATAATATCACGACATCGTCTGAGCTTCAACGATATTTGTTGAACAATATTTTTTGCGAAGGGCCGGCTTCTCGATCTTGCCGGTGGCGTTTCTGGGTACCTTATCGAAGATGATCTTTCTGGGTCTCTTGTATCTGGGAAGAGTCATGCAGAATTCGTTGATCTCCTCCTCTGTAGCGGTCTCACCGTCCTTAAGGCTTATGATGGCGGCGCAGATCTCACCGAGTCTGTCGTCGGGAAGTCCGATGACTGCCACGTCTCTGATCTTCGGGTTGGAACTTAAGAAGTCTTCGATCTGAACAGGATAGATATTCTCTCCTCCTGAAATTACTACGTCCTTCTTACGGTCTACCAGGTAGATGAAGCCATCTTCCATCTTGGCCATGTCTCCCGTCCAGAGCCAGCCATCGTGGAGAGATTCCATGGATGCTTCGCGGTTCTTGTAGTATTCGAGCATGACTCCGTCACCCTTGACTGCAAGTTCACCCACTTCTCCGGGCTTGACTTCTTCGCCCTTTTCATTGATGATCTTGCACTGCCAGCCATAGCCGGGAACGCCGATGGCGCCCACGTGATCCACGTTCTCAACACCGAGGTGTACGCAGCCGGGTCCGAGAGACTCTGACAGTCCGTAGTTGGTATCATACTGATGGTGCGGGAATATTTTGAGCCAGCGCTGAACCAGTGAGTGAGGAACCGGCTGGGCTCCGATGTGCATGAGTCTCCACTGATCCAGGAGGTAGTTGTTGAGATCCACCTTTCCGGACTCGATATCCAAAAGAATGTCCTGCGCCCAGGGAACCAGAAGCCATACTATGGTGCACTTCTCTTCTGTTACGACCCTCAGTATCCACTCAGGTTTGACTCCTCTTAAGATGACAGCTTTGCCGCCTGAAATGAGAGATCCGAACCAGTGCATCTTCGCTCCTGTATGGTACAGCGGCGGAATGCAGAGGAATACGTCGTCTCTGGTCTGGCCGTGATGCTTTTGTTCTACTACACAGGCATTCACCAGTGCCTTGTGATTGTGAAGAATGGCCTTGGGGAAACCTGTGGTTCCTGATGAAAAGTAAATCGCAGCGTGATCCTCAGGTTCATTGAGTACCGGAGGCGCAGTGCTGGAACAGTAGTTCACCAGCTCGTTATAGCTTTCAGCCCATGCAGGAACTTCCTTGCCGACAAAGAAGAAGAATTTCACTTCTCTTAAGTTCGGAAGTACGGGTTCGATACGTTCTGTGAACTCCGGACCGAAAACCAGAACTTCTACATCAGCCAGATCCAGACAATATTCGATCTCATCCGATGAATATCTGAAATTAAGAGGTACGGCTATGGCGCCGCTCTTAAGGATGCCGAAATATATAGGAAGCCACTCCAGGCAGTTCATCATGAGGATGCCTACCTTCTGTCCTTTCCTGACTCCCCTTGAGAGAAGCAGATTGGCGAAGCGGTTTGCTCTGAGATCGAACTGTCTCCAGGAGATCTCTCTTCTGTAAGGTGTGTCCGATGAAGTTTCACCTAAGAGGCTCAGTTCCCTCCAGGTCTCAGCTTTATCTCTCTCCTCAGAAGGATTGATCTCTACAAGAGCTGTATCATCAGGCCAAAGCCTGGCATTTCTTTCCAAAAAATCTGTAATAACCATTTATATCCTCCACGCTGTCAAGCATAAACTGGTTACTATTCTAACACAAAAAAATATAAATACAAGTGTTTATTGATAAATTTTCAGAAAATTCTGAATTTTATTTATTAATGGGAGATCTGCCCTGCTGAAAGTTTTTTGCGGTCCTGCAGAACGGTTTAAGCGGGAACCGATGATACCATAACAAAAACGCGCCCCTGAAGGCATTCTTCAGATGCGCGTTCTCATCATTAAAGGAGTTTGGACGCCTCGAGCCAGATGGCGCACTCCATTCTTTTTTTGAAAAGTCTGCAGCCCTTCTCATATATGCCGCTTACGCTTCCCGTCGAGTGATATGCGTTGGCAGCGCAGCCGCCGGAGCAGTACATCCTGGCCCAGCAGTCTCTGCATTCAGGTCTTGAATAAACATTGCAGGATCTGAATTCATCGGTCATTTCCCTGTTGGTCACACCCTTCCAGATGTCTCCCAGTTTAAACTTGTCTTCTCCGACGAACTGGTGACATGGATAAAGGTCTCCCCAAGGGGTGACTGCCATATACTCCGTGCCTGAGCCGCAGCCCGAGATCCTCTTATAAACGCAGGGACCACCTTCAAGGTCTATCATATAGTGATAGAAAGTAAATGGTCTTCCCTCTTTATGGCGTTTGAGCATGAGTTCTGCGAGTTTCTCGTACTGATCCATGACCACAGGAAGATCAGCCTCCGTAAGAGCGGCAGGATCATCATCCGAAGCCACTACTGGCTCCATGCTGAGCTCTGTAAATCCCAGATCCAGCATGGTCTCGATATCCTTAAGGAAGTCAGGATTCTCATGAGTGAAGGTGCCTCTCATGTAGTAATTCTTATCTCCTCTTTCGGATACGAACTTCTGGAACTTGGGTACTATCCTGTCCCAGCTGCCTCTTCCCTCATAGTCCACTCTGTATCTGTCGTGGACTTCACGCCTTCCGTCAAGGCTCAGGACCACGTTTGACATTTCGCGGTTGGAGAAATCTATGACATCATCATCTATGAGCATCCCGTTGGTAGTCAAAGTGAAGCGGAAATTCTTATTGTGCTCCTTTTCAATGGATCTGGCATAGTTCACCAGATCCTTTACGACCTGCCAGTTCATCAGAGGTTCGCCTCCGAAGAAGTCCACTTCCAGATTTCTTCTGGTCCCGGAATTCTCGATCAAAAAATCCAAAGCACGCTTGCCCGTCTCGAAGCTCATAAGCGCCCTCTCGCCCTGATATTTCCCCTGGCTTGCAAAGCAGTACTCACAGTTCAGGTTGCAGCTGTGGGCCACATGGAGACAGAGAGCCTTTATTATTCCTTCCGACCTCTGCTTGAGTTCGCCTGAAAGTGGTTCGAAGCTGTCTTCAGTAAAGAGCTTGCCGCTTTCTTTAAGCTCATCTACCTGCTCCAGGCACTCTGCTACTTCCTCGCGCTCGATACCATACTTTTCGGAGAGCTTATCAAGGATGTTTTCTTTGGATTCACTCTCATAGAGAGCTATTATATCGTAGGCCAGATCGTCGACTACATGGATACTTCCTGAGAAAACATCCAGGACGATGTTGAGGCCTCCCATTTTATACTGATGGATCATCTTTTCCCTTTCCATAAAAATACCGCCGGTCTTAGGCGGTATCCTTAGCTGTTGCTTTATGCCTATTTTTCTTCGTTCTCACACTGCTGATTGGCAATACCGCAGCTTGTCTTGCAAGCGGACTGACATGATGTCTGGCATTCTCCGCATCCGCCGTTCTTTGCTGATTCACAAAGGTCGCGTGTCTTTAAAGTCTTAATATGTTCCATTTCCCTACTCCTTTCAAAAAATAAATGGTGCCCAGTTCCGGAATCGAACCAGAGACACGGGGATTTTCAGTCCCCTGCTCTACCTACTGAGCTAACTGGGCACGTGCATTTATTATCCTGTTATAAAATGGTGGGCC
>JAEEGL015061214.1_pt1 | contig 26673 bp, 20 predicted proteins | sample 9134231 | NCBI WGS metagenome assembly JAEEGL01 (sample SAMN16246548, study PRJNA631951) | gut metagenome | biome: gut microbiome; feature: rumen; material: fiber-attached | host: Bos | place: Iran: Karaj | collected 2018-10 | reverse complement strand
CTTGCCGACCAGCTTATCGCCTTCTTTTGTAAAGCGCAGCCTTTTCATGCAGTGACCGCACGTATAGCAGACATCATAGCAGTTCTCCGCCCTGTTAAACATGCGGAGGGAAGAACCGTACTCGCCGTCAGGCTGGGGCATTTCCTCTTTTGTCGCCCTCGAGGGAAAGATGAAAATGTCCTGTATTCCGGCGCCTTCGAGGACTCTCCTGAATATCCATTCCCCTTTTACGTATCTCTCTTTGCCGCCGTAGTTGTCATTGTAATCACAGTCCCAATCCCCCAGGAGCGGCGCGAACCAGTCATACTCATCAGGGATCTTGTCTGTCTTCCCGCTTAAGAGCGCCTCCGTAAAAGTATCCATATTGAACTATTTCTCCCTTTCCTGCATAATGCTTTCCGCATTTTTATCCATTGCCTTAACGTTCCGCAAATACAACAGGCTGCTGTCTGCTTCGTTTCTGTCAAACTCAAAGCCGCTCTGCTCCGCTACCCATCGGGAAGTTTCATAGAACAGTCCGCACATGATCTCTACCGATTTCCACATCGCGTCCACGTCAGCAGAGCAGTACGTATCAAGATACGCCTGCCATTCTTCTCCGGATAACCAGCGATACATATATTTACCGGATTTTCCTGTACTGACAGAATATCCGGTAAGCAGACCGATTTTCCAGGATAATACTTTTTCCAGCTGTTTTCTCACTACAAAACTCAGCATATCCTGAGCATAGGTTACTTCTTCTCTCCACAAGCCCTTTGCAATATTATTCAAGCACCACCAAAACTCATTACAAACTGCAGAAAACTGCTCCCGGGACGGGCGGCTGATCCGATGACTTGCATCGGAGGATTCGGGAATTTCGGGTAAAATGCCGTCCTTGTCAAGCAGAATGATGCACAGGCTGTCCTCAAGCACGTTTTCTTTTGCATGCTCCACTGTTATAACGGTGAGATCCAGCCTGTTACCATCCGTAAATATCATGAGCCATCCATAGGAGTTTTCCTTATCGCACGGATAATACGGAGACTCATCCGGATACTGCATGAACAAGATCTCGCCAAAGGTTTTAATCCAGCCCTTGTCCTCTATAAAGGATCCGGTTTCTTCTACAACATAGACAATATCGTAATCCTGTAATATGTCTCTCGCGGCGTTCGGATTCGTCCGTGATCCGTTCATATATACCGCACGGACCCGCTCGTCCTTCTGTGCCACGCCGAGGATAAGGTCCATCATTTCCTTTTCTGTTCTCATTTGCAGATTCCTCTCCATAAGGAACAAGATCAGTTTTTCCGGTTGTTCAGGCTTTTTGACAAGAACAGGAGCAGATCGTCATCGTTAACGCAGGGCGCATATTGCTCCAATACTTTGTTCCGGTACCAGACCCCGCTTCCGTCGGGAATGTATCCGCGTTTCACATAGATACGCTGCGCCGGACCATAGCCGGAATGAACTCCGACAGCCAGAAACACCATATCTGACAGCCTGGCAGCTTCATTTTCCGCCACATCAAGAAGCTTATTTCCGATCCCTTTTCCGTGGACGTCAAAGAACACCGTCAGATCCACAATTTCCGGAAAGTCCTTTCCGGCCCATGGCCCCTCATTCGGATGAAGGACAAGCGTACACTGTCCTTTCACTGCTCCTTCATATTCAGCGATAAATACAAGTCTTTCTCCCTCTTCCTGCTCTTTGTAATAATCCTCGTAAGTCTTTATCTGCGGATGCCATCCGTAGGAAAGGTAAGTGTCATAAAGAATCTTTGCATCCCCCGGCATCATGCTCCGGATTTTCAACGCCCCGTCATCGAAATAGGTCTTCATCTCTTCTCCCGTCACTGATTCTTTTATCTTCCCGTCCCGGTTTTTTCCCTTTACGCGTGAGACAAGTCCGGGAAATACAGTTTGTCCCGTTCGATAGACTCAAGTTTCTTCCCTCTGTAAAAAAGCCTGTAATCGTCTGCGCCGTCGTACACTTCGGATGTGCACATTATTTTGTCTTCATCAAGCGGAGTAAAGCCCAGTATGCATTTGTGATTTGCAAACTCAATACGTTTTAAAACATCCGCCAGCGCAACTTTTTTCCTGGAGAGTACCGACTGAAGTACAGGCGTTTCGTCCTGCTCCAGCACGATAAAGCAATCCTCGCCGGCACAATACAATACATTGTCGAACCCGGCCGTATAGAACATCTGCAGCCCGTACTTATTAACCTGCTCAAAAGAAGAATGCACAGCACTGCTGCGCACATAATCAAGGTACAAATTTTTAACACTATCGTCCATATCCATAATCGGTCTGAACGCATCTTCGCCTTTTTCGAACCGGCAGAACTCTTCTTTTACAAAGTATCTGGACTGATTTAGGATTTCAAAGCCCATCTTCCGGTAAAAACCCGCCGCGCTCAAATCGCCGAACAGGTAAAACCCATCGCAGTCATTCTCGTAATCTTCTATGACGCGCTTCATCAGCTTCGCTGCCAGCCCCTGCTTACGGTAGTCAGGATCGGTCATGACAGTTCCGATCTGAATGTAGTATCTTTCAACGCCGTTCTGCATAAACTTCATGCGATTGGCCGACACATTCGATACTATTTTGTCCCCATCGACAAAAGAATACGGTATATAATCCCCTTCAAAAAATCCCTGGGTAACCCAGCTTTCAAAATTGAAGCCGAATACTTTTTCGGTCAACCCGTTTAACATGTGACGCTTGTTATCGTCTTTCATATAATTACTTATAAGTTCCATAAAAATAACATCTCCCTGGCTATCCTTAATTCCTTATCTCTGTTCCGGACATATTTTGTATATCTGACGCCACCAATCTTCATAATGCTTTCCGATGACAGAAGTAAAGCCGCACGCTCCGGTTTTGAAAGCCTGCCTGCAGCCAATGTCTCTGCCCTGTCAGAAAACTCTCTGCGCGCTGCCGCTCCAAGGCTACTCCAGTTCGATCGTTCCCGGAGGCTTGCTGGTCAGATCATAGAGCACGCGGTTTACTCCCTTCACCTCGTTGATGATCCGGTTCATGCACCTCTGGAGCACGCTCCAGGGAATCTCGGCCGCCTCAGCGGTCATGAAATCCGACGTGATCACGCCGCGCAGCACCACTGCGTAGTCATAGGTGCGCCCGTCGCCCATGACGCCGACGGAGCGCATATTGGAAAGCGCAGCGAAAAACTGGCCCTTCCCCGTGTCAATTCCTGCTGCCTCCAGTTCCTTCCTGAAGATATAATCCGCCTCCTGGACAATCCTCACTTTATCTGCGGTGACGTCGCCGACAATGCGAACACCCAGTCCGGGCCCCGGGAAAGGCTGGCGGTTTACGAGCGCTTCGGGCAGTCCCAGCGCAATACCCGTGCGCCGGACCTCATCCTTGAACAGATTGCGGAGCGGCTCCACGATTTCGCGGAAGTCCACATGCTCCGGCAGTCCGCCGACATTATGATGGGACTTGATCATGGCTCCTCCGCTTCCGGTGCCGCTCTCCACCACATCCGGGTAGATCGTCCCCTGGGCCAGGAAATCCACCGCGCCGATCTTCCGGGCCTCCTCCTCGAAGACATTGATGAATTCCGCGCCGATAATCCTGCGCTTCATCTCCGGATCCGGGATGCCGGCAAGCTTGATATAAAAGCGCTCCTGGGCATTGACCCTGACGAAATTCAGTTCAAAGCCTCCCTCCGGCCCGAAGACTGCCTCCACCTCATCGCCCTCGTTCTTCCTGAGGAGTCCGTGGTCCACAAAGACGCAGGTTAGCTGCTTTCCCACCGCCCTGGATAAGAGCGCGGCAGCCACCGAGCTGTCCACGCCTCCGGAGAGGCCAAGCAAAACTTTTCCGTCCCCTATCTTCTCCTTCAGCGACCGCACCGTCTCCTCCACGAAGGAATCCACCCTCCAGTCGCCGGAGCAGCCGCAGACACCCAGCACAAAGGCTTTAAGCATCGCCTGGCCGTTCAAAGTATGCACCACCTCCGGGTGGAACTGCGTGAGGTAGAGTCCCTTCTCCCGGCTCTCCGCCGCCGCAACGGGGCAGCAGTCCGTGTGGGCAGTCCGTTGAAACCCTTCCGGCAGTTCCGCGATATAATCCGTGTTGCTCATAAAGCATACGGATGCTTCCGGCAGAGACGCAAACAGCGGGGAGCTTGTATCGTCCACCGCATACTCGGTGTGCCCGTACTCACTGACCGGTGCAGTTTCCACCTTTCCTCCCAGAAGATATGCCATCAGCTGTGCACCGTAACAGATGCCAAGCACCGGAATGCCGAGGGAAAACAGCTCCGGGGAGATGGACGGGGAGTCCTCCTTATACACGCTGGCCGGCCCGCCGGTGAGAATAATCCCTCTGGGCGCAAGCTCCCGGATCCGGTCCATACCGACCGTATTGGGATAAATCTCGCAGTATACTCCGCACTCCCGCACTCTTCTCGCGATGAGCTGCTTATACTGCCCTCCGAAATCAATGATCATGACCAGTTCGTTTTTTCCGCTGTTCATTCTTCCGTCTCCTCTGTCATTCCTGCCTGCTGCTGACATATAAAAAACGGATCCTGCAGGCAGCATAAGCTGCCTGCAGGATCCGCGGCGCGGCCTGTCTTAATGAATAATTCTGCGGATACAGATAATCGGGCGGTAGGTCGCCACGCTGTACTTGATGCCCGTCGCACGGGTGGAGGCGTGAACAATAGTCCCGTTGCCGATATACATCGCTACATGTCCCGCATAACAGATAAGATCACCGGGAATGGCTTCCTCAAGCGAGGCCACGGCGATGCCTGCTCCGCGCTGTGACTCCGCGGTTCTGGGAATGCTGTATCCGAAGTTGCTGTAAATCGTCTGGGTGAATCCCGAACAGTCGCAGCCGTTGGTCAGGCTCGTTCCTCCGTAAACATAGGGGTTCCCCACGAACTGACATGCGTAATTCGCCACATCCTGGCCCGTCTTGCCCGACGGGGACGCATATGTTCTCTGAGAAGACGACGAAGACGAGGAACTGCTCTGCGATGAGGTACTCTCCGAGGTCTGGGAAGACGAGCTGTCGTGCCCTGACGTTCCGCCCTCCGTGGCGTTCTCTGAGTTGCCGTTCGCAGCGTTGGCCGCGGCCTCCGCTGCTTTCCTCGCCTCCTCTTCAGCCCTGCGCCTTGCCTCTTCCTCCTGGCGCCTTCTCTCCTCCGCAGCCCTTGCCTCTGCCTCCTGAGCCGCCGCGATCGCCGCTGTCTGCTGCTGCACCTGGGTCCTCAGCCTCTGGGCCTCTGCCCTCGCATTCGCGATGCGGGTCTCATAGTCGTCATACGTTGCCTGCAGGCTGTCCATCTTTGACTGAAGTGCCTGGCGCTCCTCCTCGAGGCCTTCCTTCGAGGCTTCCTGCTCCGCCTGCACGTCCTCCAGCGCCACCTGTGCGGTGGCCGTCGCCTGCTTGGCTTCCGTGTACTGCTGAAGCAGCCGCTGGTCGTACTCGTAGAGCTTCTCGATATACTCGTTCTTGTTGAGCGCATCACCCAGCGATGACGAGGTCAGGAGGATCTGCATGTAGGTAATGTCGCCCTGCTCGTACATGTACTGGATGCGCTTCTTCATCGCGGCGTACTGCTCCTGCTCCTGGGCATAGGCCGCGTCATACTCCGCCTGCTTGACGGCAATCTCCGTCTCCGTGCGGGCGATCTGGTCCTCAAGGATCTGGATACTGGCAAGGTTCTGCACGAGGCTGAGCTCCGCCGCCTCCATCTCCTCCGCTACAACCTCCTGCTGCCCCTCGAGGGAGGAAGCCGCAGCGTTGGCGCTGTTCAGCTGGCTCTGGGTCTCGTCGCGCTGCTGCTGGAGCTCCTGTGAGGTTACGGCAGAAACGGGAAGCACGGTATGTGCGGCAACAGCCAGCGCCATAAGCAGTGCGCTGATCCCCGCGGTTATTGTATGAAATGTCCTGCTGCGTCGTGGCAAGGGCCTGTCCTCCGGTAGGAAACTGCCCGGACGGTCACCGGGCAGAAATATTACGAAATCATTACAAAGCAATTGTATCACATCACCGGCTGCAGGTTTAGCCTTCCGGCTATAGTCAGAATTCGGGCCCGGCCGCCTGAAGGTGACCGGGCCCGAAGATCAGAAGCTTGATTGATTTACAGTTCGCAGGTGCCAACCGTCCTCGGGAACGGGAGCACATCGCGGATGTTGCCCATACCGGTCAGATACATCACGCAGCGCTCGAATCCGAGGCCGAACCCGGAGTGCCGCACCGACCCGTACTTTCTGAGGTCAAGGTAGAACTGGTAGTCCTCCTTGCTCATTCCGAGCTCATCCATTCTCGCGGAGAGCTTCTCCAGGTCATCCTCGCGCTGGCTTCCGCCGATGATCTCGCCGATGCCGGGAACCAGGCAGTCCATTGCCGCCACGGTCTTCCCATCCTCGTTGAGCTTCATGTAGAAGGCCTTGATCTCCTTGGGATAATCCGTGACGAAGACGGGACGTTTGAAGATCTCCTCCGTCAGATAGCGCTCGTGCTCGGTCTGCAGGTCACAGCCCCAGTATACCTTGAAGTCGAACTTGTCGTTGTGCTCCTTAAGAAGTTCGATGGCATCGGTGTAGGTCACGCGGCCGAAATCCGAGCCGGCCACATGCTCCAGGCGCCCGATCAGTCCCTTATCGACAAAACTGTTGAAGAACTCCATCTCCTCCGGGCAGCGCTCGACGACGAACCGGATGATGTACTTGATCATCGCCTCGGCGATTTCCATGTTGTCCTCAAGATCCGTGAACGCCATCTCGGGCTCAATCATCCAGAATTCCGCGGCGTGCCTGGTAGTATTGGACTTCTCCGCGCGGAAGGTAGGCCCGAAGGTGTAGATGTCGCGGAAGGCCATCGCATAGGTCTCACCGTTCAGCTGTCCGCTGACCGTAAGGTTCGTGGACTTTCCGAAGAAGTCCTCCGCGTAGTCCACCGCCCCGTCCTCCGTCTGAGGCACCGCGGCGAGCGGCAGGGTGGTCACCTGGAACATCTCGCCCGCGCCCTCGGCGTCGGAAGCGGTGATGATCGGCGTATGCACGTAGACGAAGCCCTGCTCCTGGAAGAAGGAGTGGATCGCATAGGCGATCACCGAGCGGACGCGGAACACCGCCTGGAAGGTATTGGTCCTCGCTCTGAGGTGCGGAATAGTCCTCAGGTATTCCAGTGTGTGGCGCTTCTTCTGCAGCGGATAATCCGCCGTGGAGAGGCCCTCCACCGTAATCTCCTCCGCCTGCATCTCAAAGGGCTGCTTCGCTTCAGGCGTAGCGACGATCTTTCCCTTCGCGATGACAGATCCGCCGATGTTCAGTTTTGCAACATCCCCAAAGTTCTCCAGCGCATCGGTGTACACGATCTGCAGCTGCATGAACGAGGAGCCGTCGGCGATGGTGAGGAAGCCGAGGCTCTTGGAATCGCGGTTGGAGCGGATCCACCCGCCGACGGTTACCGTCTTCTGGTCGTACGCGGCCACATCCGCCCGGATCTCTCTTACTGTCGTCAGCTCTGTTCTCATTCGCCTGCTCCCTCTGAATCTTCCGCCGTCTCCTCCTCAGAGGCCTCGTCCGCTTCCGCGTCCTCCGCAGGAGCGTCCTCCGCTGCTGCCGCGGGAGCTTCCTCCTTCGCGGGCTCGGTCACGACGGCATGGCCCGCAAGGTACTCCAGCACCTTGTCCGCCATCATGGATTCCTTGTACTCGTTGGTGTCGTTTTCCTTCTTGAAGTCTTCGAGGCTTGTGTAGCCCTGGCCGGCCGCGACCGTGGAGAGATAAGTCTTGAACTCCCTGTTGGAGACGTTGAGTTTTTCCTTGTCCGCGATTGCCTGAAGGATGATGAAGAATTTCGCGGTCTCCGAGGCCTGCTCCCTCAGAACCTCCATATACTCCTCGGGCATCTCGTTGGTGTATTCCGGCGCCGCGGCTTCCCCGTCAGCTTCAGCTGACGATGCAGCCTCTTCTCCGGCTTCGGCGGTATCCTCTATGGCTGACGATGCAGCCTCTTCTCCGGCCTCGGCGGCGTCTTCTCCGGCTTCCGCGGCCTCCTCAATCTCCTCTGCGGCCTCCTCGACGGCTTCCTCCAGAGCCTCTTCCTCCTCATCATTTCCGGTATCCAGAGGATAATAGGTCTGCATGAAGGCATCGAGAGGCATGTAGCTCTGGTTTGCGTACGCCCTGTAGTAGTCCACCATGCTCGTCACATAGCGGTCGACCATCTCCGCGGGCGGATCCTGCCTGAAGGTGGTGTTGTCCATAAGATAGCTGCGGATCGCCTCCTGCACGTCGGATTCGTATACCGAGCGCTCCTGGTCGACCAGCATCTTCTTCACGTATGCCTTATAGTCCTCCACCGTCGCCACCTTGCTGATTCCAAGTCCCGCGACGTACTCGTCCGTGAGCTCGGGGGTGGTCCACTCGAGGATGGAGTTTATCGTGACATCGAAATGCACCGGCTTGCCTGCCAGATCCGGATTATTCTCATAGGGATCCGGGAACGCGAGATCGAGGCCCACCGTATCTCCTACCGACGCGCCGACAAGACCGCTCTCAAAGCCCTCGATGAAGCGTCCGGAACCGATGGTCAGGTTCTGGTTGTCCGCGGAACCGCCGTCAAAGGCCTCTCCATCCATGGTGCCGGCATAGTTGATATTGACGGTATCACCGTCCTCAACCTCGGTCCTTCCCTCGACCTCCTCGTAGCTTGCGTTGGCGCTCAGCGAATAGTTGACGTAAAAGTCGACGAATTCGTCGGTGACCTCTTCTCTCGCCACCTCGACCTCTATGGCGTCATACGCGGGCAGATTCACATAGTCGGAAGCCTTGATCCCACTCAGATAGGCCTTGTCCGCTCCGCATCCGGTGAGCATTGCGGCGGCTGCGATGAGCGCAGCGGCGCTGGTAAGAATTCTCTTCTTCATGGTGCAGTGCAATCCTTTCCTTCACTTGAGTTTTGCCGGAATGAAGGCTTGTCCTCTTAAAGGGAGCGCCAATGACCGGCATTTTCATAGTTTAGCACAGGAGGGTACTACTTTAAAGGGAAAACACCAGTTTTTCACAAGTCCGGAGCCAAATGTCCCGCCGGTATGCTATACTAATTAATTAGTTGTCGGAACCGATCAAGGACATAGAAAGGAATTATTCCCGTGAACACAGGATGGATTGTATTTATCATTATCATGGCGGTGATGATCGCCGCCATCGTCGTGCTCTACTTCCTCGGAAAGCGCATGGAGAAGCGCCAGGCGGAGCAGCAGGCGCAGATCGAGGCCAACAAGCAGTCCTGCAGCATGCTGATCATCGACAAGAAGCGGATGAGGCTTAAGGATTCCGGACTTCCCCAGGCCGTCATCGACAAGACGCCGAAGCTAATGCGCCGCTCCAAACTTCCGGTGGTCAAGGCCAAGGTGGGTCCGCAGATCATGACCTTGATCTGCGACGAGAAGATTTTTGACTCCCTCCCGGTGAAGAAGGAGGTCAAGGCGCAGGTCAGCGGCATCTACATCGTCGGCTTCAAGGGCGCCCACGGAAAACTTGCCCCCGCCGAGCCCGTGAAGGAGAGCCGCTTCCGCAAGTTCGTGAAGAAGCTGCAGGAGAAGGCCGGTGCGACGCCCGTGAAGTAACAGACAAAAACATCACAGGAAATAAAAAGGCCGTGCGGTATCGGAAGATACCGCACGGTTTTCTGTTGACTGATGGAATCCCCCAAGCCGCTCTGTCCGGGGCGGCGTTCTGCCCCGGTTACCCGGTTTCTCTGCCGGCGGTATGCGTTTCCGCCGTTTTTTCGGTACTCTCCGCCTTGATCATCACCGTGCTGAGCACAGGGTAGTCCCCGTCCATGATCAGCCGGTAACGGACCTGGCCGCGGAGGCACCCGTTCATGGTCATCAGCGTGACATGCTCCGTCTCTATTCTCAGCTTCAGCGCGCCGTAGGGCGTCTCATAATAGGTCTCGTAATCCTGGCCGCGCTCAAAGAGATATTCGGTGCGTACCGAGCCAGTCTTGTACACCTCGATGCGGTCGGAACTCAGCAGCACCCGGTTGTCTGTGCCGTCCTTCTCGTTTCTGTAGCGCAGCTCATGAACGCCGCTCTCATGCACCCTGTGCATTCCCTTCGCACAGGTCTTCGTCGTCTCCGTATCTCCCCCGGGAAGCACCTGCTTCCCCACGATGGTCAGCACACAGCTCTCTTCGGACATTTTCCCGTGTTCTCTCTTCTCCGGCCCTCCGTCGTCTGTCTTCCGCAGCCCGCGGCATGCAGCCGCAAACATTCTGCTATATTAATTATGCGCCGAATCCGGCGGATCGGCGCATAAATTTAATAAATTTGCGGGAAAAATTAATATCGTTCGATATCTATCTTTTTTGCGGTAAGAATTCCGTAAGGTATAATCGCATTCGCAAAACTCTTGAACTGCTCCGCCATGTCGCTGACGTAGAAGCGGTACTGCGGCTCGTTTCCGAGTCCCGGCGCCTCGGGGGAGAGCAGCTCTCTCTCCCGCAAAAGGATCCCCAGCTGCCTTGCCGTCTCATAGGCCGGATTGACCAGGGTGACCCCGGCTCCGGCCACCTCCCCGATCACCCCCTGGATAAGCGGGTAGTGCGTACATCCGAGAATCAGTGTGTCGATGTCCTCATTCATGAGCTCCTCGAGGTAGCGGCGGGCGATCTCCCTCGTGACCGGATCCTGCCACAGGCCCTCCTCCACCAGCGGAACGAAGAGAGGGCAGGCCTTGCCGAGCACCCTCGAATCCGGGTTGAGTTTTCCGATCTCCCTCGGATAGATGCCGCTGGCGATGGTTCCCGCCGTGGCAATGACACCGATGCGCCCGTTGCGCGTCGCCTTCACCGCCGCCGCAGCTCCGGGGACGATCACGCCGATGATCGGCACCGGGCAGTCCCTCTCGAGCGCCTCCAGCGCATAAGCACTGGCGGTATTGCAGGCGACGACGATCGCCTTGACATCCTCCTTCAGAAGGAACCGCATGATCTGTTCCGAGAAGCGGGTAACCGTCTCTCCGGACTTGTTTCCGTACGGCACCCTCGCCGTGTCGCCGAAGTAGATGATACGCTCCTTGGGCATGAGTTTCATGATCTCGCGCATGACTGTCAGCCCGCCGACGCCGGAGTCAAAAACTCCGACCGGCCTGTCCGAAGCTTCTGCCGGCGCTTCAAATACCGCGGCATTTGAAGCGTTCACCTCCGCGCTCATGAGCGGTCCCCCGTCTGCAGGCGCTTCAGCATTCCGGCCTCCTGCCTGTCGATATGCGCAATGGAGATCTCCTTCGCAAGCTCCCCGTCGCCGCTAAGTATCGCGTCGCAGATGCTCTTGTGCTCCTCGATGAGCTGGGCATAGGTTCCCTCATCCTTGACGTACTCGAAGCGGTACCGGTAGGTCTGGTCGGCCATCTGCCCGATAATCTCCTGCAGCCTGCGGTTTTTGGCCGCCTGCACGATGATGTCGTGGAACTTCACGTCCGCCTCGGCGACCTTCGTGTAGTCCCCGTGCTTCGTCGCCTCCTCGAAATCCCTGCAGGCCTTCCGAAGCTGGACCTTCTCCTCCGCGGTGATCCTTCCGCTGGCCAGTTCCACGGAGAGCATGTCCAGCGACCTGCGCACTTCCAGGAGATCCCGCATCTCCTTCTCGGAGATCCGGGCAACCTGCGCCCCGCTTCTGGGAATGATCCGGACAAGTCCCTCAAGCTCAAGCTTGCGGATCGCCTCCCGGATCGGCGTGCGGCTCACATCAAGCTCGTTGGCCAGATGGATCTCCATCAGCCGGTCGCCGGGCTTAAGCTCACCCGTGAGGATGCGCTTCCGGAGTTTCTTGTACACCGTCTCTCTTAACGGGAGGAACTGATCCTCCTGATCATAATACTCTGCCATAGATTTACCTCTCGCTGGGGCAAAACCGCGGAAGCGGTTCTGCCGAACGCGGCGTCCGGTGCGTCTCAACGGTCACTCAGGGAAGGTTTGGGTCCTTATAACCTGCCATTTCTCCGCCTCCGGAAGCTCCCTTACTGCCGCCGCGGCGCGCTCCGCCGCCTCTTCTCCCCCGAATGCCGCGAAAACCGTGGGCCCGCTTCCCGTCATCATCGCCCTGACTGCGCCCTGCTCCTCGAGGATCCCGCGGATTCTCCCGATCACCGGGTGTGCCGCGGAGCTCACGGGCTCCAGCACGTTTTCCGTCCTGAGGAGCAGCCCGCCTAAATCTCCCGCACTCATCAGCCGGATCAGCATCTCCGTATCCGGGCGGCGTATTCCGGACATTCCGGGCACAGCCGCCATCCGGTCGTATTCCCGGTAGCACCATGGGGTCGAAATGCCGATGTCCGGCTTCACAATCACCAGCTCTATGCCTCCGGCGGAAGGAAGCGGCGTGAGGATCTCCCCGATCCCCCGGGACCGCATCGTCCCGCCCAGTATGCAGTAGGGCACGTCCGCCCCGAGCTTCACGCCCCTCTCGCAGAGATCCGTATCGCTTAAGGCAAGTCCTGAGAGATCCCGGACAAGCATCAGCGCCGCGGCGGCATCCGTGCTTCCCCCGGCCATGCCTGCCGCCGCAGGGATCCGCTTCGTGAGTTTTGCCCTGAACTGCCCCTCAAGCGAAAACTCGTCCGCCAGCAGCCGGATCGCACGGATCACGAGGTTGTCCTCCCCCGGGGGAACCGCCCCGGGCCTGTCCTGCACAAGCTCCAGCGAAACGGAGAACCCGCTTCCTTCCGTGCGGGTGATCTCCAGCGTATCATGGAGCTCCACGGTCTGCATGATCATGTCGACCAGGTGGTATCCGTCCTCCCTCTGCCCGGTAATATCCAGGCTCAGGTTGATTTTTGCATATGCTTCGCGAACCATGTTCTATCCTGTCACTGCCCCGACCAGCTCATTGACATCCGCAATACCGTGCCGGACGAGGTAGTTTTCGATTCCATCCGCAATTTCCGCCGTGACATGCGGGTTGTGGAAATTCATCATCCCGACGGCAACCGCCGAAGCGCCGGCGAGCATGAACTCGACCGCGTCCGCCGCCGTCGCGATGCCTCCCATGCCGATCACCGGCACGGAGACCGCCCGGGCCGCCTGGTAGACCATGCGGACCGCCACCGGCTTGATCGCAGGCCCGGAGAGCCCTCCCGTCCGGTTGGCAAGGACGAAGCGCCTCCTCTCCACGTCGATCTGCATTCCCGTAAGGGTGTTGATCAGGGAGACCGCATCCGCGCCTCCCGCTTCCGCCGCCCTCGCCATCTCCGCGATGTCCGTGACGTTGGGTGAGAGCTTCATGATAATGGGATGCGCGCTTACCTGCCGGATCCGGTCCGTGATCCTTAAGAGCTTCTCCGGATCCTGGCCGAAGGCGATTCCTCCTTCCTTCACGTTGGGACAGGAGACATTGATCTCGTAGAGATCGATTCCCTCCGCATCGTTCAGGAAGCGGACAGCCTCGAGATACTCCTCCTCGCTGTGCCCGCAGACATTGACGATCACGCGGGTGTCCTGCTCCCTTAAGAACGGAAGGTCCCTGCTGACGAAGACCTCCGCGCCGGGATTCTGAAGCCCGATGGCATTGAGCATTCCGCTGGCGGTTTCCGTCACCCTGGGTGTCGGGTTGCCCGTCCAAGGTTCCCTGGAAACTCCTTTGGTCACCACGGCGCCAAGGCGGGAAAGATCCGTGAATTCACTGTATTCCATCCCGGAACCGAAGGTTCCGGAAGCCGTCATGACCGGATTTTTCAGGACGACTCCGGCGATGCTGACCTCAAGGGAAGGCCTGGATTTATCACTGGTCATCACAATTCCACCTCCGCGGCGTCAAACACCGGTCCCTCGGTGCAGATTCTGGCATTATTCACATTGGAGTGCGCATCCTTATGTACCGTGCGGCAGACGCATCCAAGGCACACGCCCACCCCGCAGGCCATCCGCTCCTCCAGGGAGAGGAAAGCCTGCACGCCCAGCCCGGCGGCATAGGACTTGATTCCCTTAAGCATGGGCATGGGGCCGCAGGCGCACACCGCATCCGGACGAAGCCTCGCGAGTTCCGCAGCGTCGATCACGGTTCCGTGTATCCCGGCGCTTCCGTCATCCGTACTGATCATCACCTCGTCGCAGTATTTCCTGAATTCGTCATCAAGAAAGAGGCTGTCGGCGCCGCGGTAGCCGAGCACCGCGGTGATCCTGCCTTCTCCGGTCTTTTTTAATTCCTTCGCAAGCTCAAGCATGGGCGGAATGCCTATGCCTCCGCCGAAAAGCACCACGTGCTTTCCCCTCAGCGCATCCGTCCGGTATCCGTTGCCGAGAAAACCGAGCACGCGGAAGTTTTGCCCCGGAAGTGCCCCGGAGAGCTCCGCCGTGCCTTTTCCTGCCGTCCGGTACACAAGGCGGACCGCCCTCCTCTCCGCGTCCGTCTCGCAAAGAGAGATGGGCCTTGGCAGAAGGGCTGACGGGTCGTTCGGGTAGACGCCGACGAACTGTCCCGGCTTCACTTCCGCGAAATCCGCGCCGGGGAAGCTTAGCCATGTGCTGAAGATCCCGGGGGCGAGGCACTCTGTTCCGATAATCTCTGCGTCAAATACTGATTTCATGTTTTCCTCAGGCGTTTTCCTTATAGGTCTCACTGATCCAGCCGCGGATTCTCTCCGGCAGCTTCACCTGCTCCTCCCGGCTCATCCCCGCAGTTTCCACCGGCTCGCCGAAGATGATCTTCACGTTGACCGGGCGGGTCTTCGGCCAGTGATCCTCGAGAACCTGGCCCGTATGGGTGAGGCAGACCGGGACGACCGGAGCGCCGGCCTTCGTCGCGACCTTGAAGCTCCCCGCGTGGAACGCCGCGACCTCCCCCTCCGTTTTTTCCCTCGTCCCCTCGGGGAAGATGACCAGGGAGATTCCGGATTTGACCTCCTTTATCGCGTCAAGGATGGTTTTCATCCCCTCCCGGGTCTCCTCGCGGTTTAAGAAGAGGCAGTGGATATTGCGCATCCACGTCGTAAGAAGCGGAACCTTCAGCAGGTTGTCCTTGGCGAGGAAGCCGGTGGGGCGCGGCATCAGCGGGAAAAGCAGGACGATATCAAAGTAGCTGCGGTGATTGCCGATGAGGACTGAACCCCTGTCCGCCGGGATGTTCTCCAGGCCGGAGACGGACAGCTTCACTCCCGAGAGGAAGGTCACTATGCGGAATCCGCCCTGGACGAACCGAAGCGACAGATTGTCCTTCTTCTCCGGGTTCTTCTTCCCGATGAGAGTCACCACCCAGTTGACCGGGATGCCGGCGATGAGAAAGAAAAAGACAAATACAACGATGAGAATAGTCCGGATCATGGCTCGTCCTTCCCGAATTCATTTACAGACAGCCAGGCTGCCTCAAAGTTCCGTTCACCAGGCTTCCCTGCCGGCCTTTCGGCTTCTCTTAAGCCTGCTCATTGTACCTAAATTGATACAATCCAGTATAACATCAGTCCGCCTTGTATACAATCCTGGGATTATGCTGCGCTGTGGACAGGACACGCCGCAGTCTGTACAATGCAGACAGCCATTATACCGCAGCAGTACTCCGAGGAACAGCTCATGATCAGGATCATCAACGCACGCATTATCGACCCCGCCTCCGGGACGGACTCCGCAGGCGACATCACGCTTGACGGCGGAATCATCAGGGAAATACGCTTCCGTTCCGGCAGCAGCGAAGCTCCGGCATTTTCCGCTTCAGGGGAAGAGGACACGCTCATCGACGCCGCCGGGCTTGTTGCAGCTCCCGGACTCATCGACACCCACTCCCACTTCAGGGATCCGGGATTCACCCACAAGGAGGATATTTTCACCGGTGCCGCTGCCGCTGCCGCCGGCGGCTATACCACGGTCATCATGATGGCAAACACAAACCCTGCCCCGGATAACCCGGAAACGCTTAAGGCAGTACTTGGCCGCACTTCTTCCCTCCCGATCCGCGTGCTGTCCTGCGCCAATGTCACCGTGGGGATGAAGGGAAAGGAGCTCACCGATTTCAAGGCTCTTGCCGGCGCCGGAGCCGCAGGTTTTACCGACGACGGACTGCCGGTCATGGATGGCGGCCTTCTTCGGGAAGCCCTTCACAGGGCAGCGCTCCTCGGGCTTCCGGTCTCTCTCCATGAGGAGGATCCGGAATATGTACACGGCGCCGGAGTCAATGCCGGCTCTGAGGCGGCACTGCGCTTCCTCGGAGATTCAAAAGGCGCGGACCGCCAGGCGGAAATCCGCCTCGTCGGGCGGGACATCGCCCTCGCGGAAAAAGAAAGCGCCCCTCTCTGCATACAGCATGTGAGCGCGGCGGAAAGCGTGCAGCTTATCCGCGAAGGAAAGAAGCGCAATCCCAACCTCCATGCGGAGGCGACACCGCAGCATTTTTCCCTCACGGAGGACGCGGTGCTGGAAAAAGGCACTCTGGCGAAGGTCAATCCCCCGCTGCGGACCGAGGCCGACCGGCTCGCCATCATCGGGGGCATCGCGGACGGAACACTGGACCTTATTGCCACGGACCACGCACCGCACGCCGCCTTTGAGAAGGAAAAACCCTTCCCGCAGGCGCCAAGCGGGATGATCGGCCTGGAGACCGCCCTCTCCCTCACCCTGAAAAACCTCGTAGAGCCAGGATACCTTACGCTTATGGAGGCGCTGCGCAGGCTCACTGTCAATCCGGCCCTGTTCTACCATCTGCCTGCCGGCACCCTTGCCGCAGGCGCGCCGGCGGACATCGTGCTCTTTGATCCGGACGCCCGCCGCACCGTAAGCAGGGAATCCTTCCGCTCGAAGTCCTCCAATTCCCCCTTCATCGGGGATGTGCTTCCGGGCGTCGTCCGCTGTACTATCTGCCGGGGGGAAATTGTTTTCCGGATTCCCTGATCTCCGGCCCGGCTTCCCTCATTCTCTCCGACTCCAGATACTCCGCCCGGATCTCGTCCGCGTCATCCGGGCGGTGCTCGTAACTCTCCTCATTAGTTCTCGCCGTATCCTCCACCTCGTCCTCATAGCCCTTCAGCGAGGCAAACGGCATGAACTGCGCCGCCCTGGCGCTCCGGCTCATCCGGGGATGCCTCTCGGAGACGTGGTGCGGCAGATCCAGCATATCGTCGTACTTTCCGCTCATTCCTCATCCCCCGCTCTGTGGCCGCCGACCTGTCCGTTGCGCTCCCTCATTGTTGCGCCTTCCTCCAGGTTCATTCCGCGAAGAATCGCGTTTTTCCCGTATTTCCTGCGTATTTCCAGCATGGCTTCCTGGATCCGGTGCTCCTTTTCCAGCTGTTCCCTGCGGACTTCTTTGGACGCCGCAGCAGTTTCCGGGGCACCGGCGGCCGACCCGGCACTCCCGCCGTCCGCTTCCGGAGAAGAAGACAGGAAATCCGTAAAGAGATCCATCTGCTCGTACTGCCCTTCGGAAGCAGCCGTCTCCTCCGGAACCACGTGCCCGGCGCTCACGTACATCCTGCGGATCAGGAGGTCCGGATTGACGGTCCGGTCATAAATTGCCGCTATGGCGTTCATGATGACGCTCGCCGAATTCGTCCGCATTCCCAGGTTTTCCGAGCCGTGGGCCGCCTTCGGCACCGTCCTGCCGTAGCGGTCCTTCTCTGTGGGCCCTTTGTATTTCTCCGCTATTTCCGGCCTGGAGAGGCTTTCTGTGTCGTAGCCGACGCTCAGCACCACCTGGTCGGTGACAAGCTTCTTCTCCACAAGCTCCATGGAGAGGGCATCCGCCATCTCGCGCACGACCAGCCGGGCCTTGCCGGCAGGATACGGCTCCTGAAGCACCTGCCCGGAATTGATGCTGCTGTTCTCCGGAACATAGGCCTTGATGTCCGCTATTGTGCACGGCTCCCACCCCCACGCGTGGTCGATGAGCAGCTCCGCATTTACTCCGAACAGCTTGTAAAGCAGGTCCTCATTGTAGAAATCCCTCGGGCCTCCCAGGGAGCAGCGGGCGATGTCGCCCATGGTAAAAAGGCCGTTCCGGTTGAGTTTTCGCTCGTATCCCCTGCCCACGCGCCAGAAATCCGTCAGCGGCCGGTGGTCCCAGAGCTTCTCCCTGTAGCTTCTCTCGGTCAGCCTGGCTATCCGCACGCCGTCCTCGTCCGCGCTTACATGCTTCGCCTCGATGTCCATTGCCACCTTTGCGAGGTACAGGTTCGTTCCGATTCCCGCGGCGGCGGTGATTCCCGTTGTCCTCCCGATATCAAGGATCATGCGCTTCGCAAGCTCCCTTGGCGTGACATTGTAGGTCTCCAGATAGTCCGTCGCATCGATCATTACCTCGTCCACCGAGTAGACATGGATATCCTCCGGCGCGACATACTTCAGGTAAATGCCGTAAATTCTGGTGCTGTACTCCATATACAGCTTCATCCTGGGCGCAGCGGCGATGAACGAGAGCGCAAGCGACGGGTCTCTCCGCACGTCGGGATCGTGGGAGGATTCCCCGCAGAACTCATGACGCGGCGCGCGGCTTTTCCTCTCCCTGTTGACCTCCTTCACCCGGGCGGTCACCTCGAAGAGCCTGGCCCTTCCCGGGATGCCGTAGGCCTTCAGGGACGGTGAAACCGCGAGACAGATGGTCTTCTCCGTCCTCGAGACGTCCGCCACCACCAGGTTGGTGGCAAGCGGATCAAGCCCTCTCTCCCGGCACTCCACCGAGGCGTAGAAAGACTTAAGGTCGATGGAGAGATACCACCGGTCCTTCCCGCCTTCCGCACCGCTCTTCTGTTTTCCAAGCCCATCCGCCACGGAACACGCCCTTTCCTGACTGTCAGTTACTCTCTTCCTTCCGGGAACAAAGCCCCGGAACCGCCGCTCTCTTCCTTTAGGCGAACAAGGCCCGGCGAAATGATCGCCGGGCCGTCCTTACGCCTCCCGTCCCGCGGGGGACGGCAGGACGCAGCATTGTTATTATCTGCGGTTGTAGTTAATGAGGCAACCCGCGAGGATGATCTCCCTCTCCTCGTCGGTCAGCTCGCCGAGGCTCACCTCGAAGGGCGAGAGGCTCCCGTCCCTCACCACATATCCGGTGATCACCTGCGCCTTGTCGGCCACGGCTCTGCGGATTCCGGGGAAGAACACGAAATCGCGGTTCTTAAAGGGTACAGGTGCGGAAGTGAGATCCGCCTCCTTCCCGTCTGCGGCCTCCGGAGCCGGCAGCACGAAGGGAAGCATGCCCCAGTTAATCACATTGGAGCGGTAGCGCTTGGTGGCGTACTCGAAGGCAAAATTCGCCCAGCCGCCAAGCACCTTCTGGCAGCTTGCCGCCTGCTCCCTCGCGGACCCGTCTCCCGGCTTCACGGCAAAAATCGCCGAACCGAAGCCGATGTTGGAGCGGTTTACCCCGGGGAATTCCCTGCGGACCGCCTCCATTACATCATGGACAGGCGCATACGCGTCACCCGGGCACTCGCCGCGGACCACTGCCTCCTCCGCCTTCCGGATCTCCTTCGCATAACCCACGTAGGAGGGAACCTTGCGGGAGAGGGTAAACTCCGAGAGCCCCTCCGGGTTGGACCGGTAGGAGGATGTCTCGCCGGACGGGATCAGCTCATCCGTCGTGGTGACCGGGTCATGGATCTCCGCGCACAGCTGCAGTGCCAGGTTTTCCGGCAGCGGCTGCATCACCGGCCAGTCGCGGATATTGGGGCCGAGGGCGATCTGAGTCTCCGGGCGGGGTTTTCCGATGCAGTCCTCCACCCTGTGCTCGTAGATCTTCGCATCGAAATGGTACGAATACACGCCGTAATCGGCGTCAAATTCCGTGGCGTCCGTGAGGTACCCGCCGTTCGCAGCGGTTGCGGCGATGGATCTCGCGTCCATCAGGGCGACCGAGGCGATCTGCCCGTTCTGGGGCTTTGAGCCCTCGCGGTTCGGGAAGTTCCTCGTGGAGTGACGGATGGAGAATGCGTTGTTGGCCGGCGTGTCGCCCGCACCGAAGCAGGGGCCGCAGAAGCAGGTCTTCACCACCGCGCCGGCGTCGATGAGTTTTGCCATCTGGCCGTTTCTCATGAGCTCCATGTAGATCGGCATGGATGCCGGGTAGACGTTCAGTGAGAACTTGTCCGACCCGGTGCTCCTGCCGTCCAGGATGTCGGCCGCCGCACAGAGGTTCTCAAATCCGCCGCCCGCGCAGCCCGCAATGACACCCTGCTCCACCAGCAGTTTTCCGCCGCGGATCTTATCCTGAAGAGAATAGGGCACAGCTCCCTCCAGGGAGACCTTCGCCCGCTCCTCCACCTCGTGAAGCACGTCGGAGAGGTTCGCACTGACCTCGGCGATGGTGTAGATGTTGCTCGGATGGAAGGGCATGGCAATCATCGGACGGACCGCGGAGAGGTCGATGGTGATCGCCCTGTCGTAGTACGCGCCGTCCTCCGCCCTGAGCTCCTTATAGGCCTCCGGGCGCCCGTGAATCACGTAAAACTCCTTCGTCCTCTCATCGGTCTCCCAGATGGAGGACAGGCAGGTGCTCTCTGTGGTCATCACGTCGATGCCGATGCGGAAGTCCATGGAGAGATTCTTAATCCCGGGGCCGACGAATTCCAGCACGCGGTTCTTTACGAACCCGCTCTTAAAGGTTTCGCCCACCAGCGTGAGCGCGACGTCCTGGGGACCGACGCCGTGCACCGGTTCTCCCGTAAGATACACCGCGACCACCTCGGGACGCTTCACGTCGTAGGTCTGCCGGAGAAGCTGCTTCACCAGCTCCGGGCCGCCCTCGCCCACCGCCATGGTACCCAGGGCGCCGTAGCGGGTGTGGGAGTCGGAGCCGAGGATCATCGCGCCGCCCTCCGCCATCATCTCCCTCGCGTACTGGTGGATGACCGCCTGGTGCGGGGGCACGTAGGCGCCGCCGTACTTCTGGGCAGCGGTGAGGCCGAACATGTGATCATCCTCGTTAATGGTGCCGCCCACCGCGCAGAGCGAATTGTGGCAGTTGGTCAGCACGTAGGGAAGCGGGAATTCCGTCAGTCCCGACGCCCTCGCGGTCTGGATGATCCCGACGTAGGTGATGTCATGGCTCACCAGCTTGTCAAACCTGATGTGGAGAAGATCGCCGTCCTCCGCCGTATTGTGGGAGGCAAGGATCTTCGACGCGATCGTCCTTCCGGACGCCGCCCTCTTTTCCGCCTCAGCCATCTCCCCGGCCGGAACCAGCTGCCCGCCGCGATAAATCACGGCACCGTCATGAATAGTCAGTCCATACATAACCAAAAACCTTCTTTCCGGAAACACCGCAGGAATCTGCTCTGTACGAGCAGACTCCGATGCGGTGATGATCAGCGGTCCACCTTGGTCAGTACCACCTTGTCCAGGTGCCAGATATCATCCACGTACTCCTGGATGGTGCGGTCGGAGGAGAACTTTCCGGTGCTCGCCGTGTTCAGGATAGCGGAGCGGAGCCAGGAGGCACGGTCGCTGTAAGCCGCGTCCACCCTTCGCTGCACGTCGGCGTAGGCCTGGAAGTCCTTGAGGATGAAGTAGCGGTCCTCGTTGAGGAGCGCGTCGTAGAGCGAGCGGAAGAGCTCATGGTTGTCCGGCGAATAGGTGCCGTCGATGAGCTGGTCAATCACGCGGTGCAGCTCCCAGTTGCTGTTGTAGATGTCCCTCGGATAATACCCGCCGTGCTGCTCGTAGCCGATAACCTCTGCGGAAGTCAGGCCGAAGATGAACATGTTCTCGCCGCCGTCCATCTTCTTCAGCTCCTCCAGCATCTCGACGTTGGCGCCGTCCAGGGTTCCGACGGTCACCGCGCCGTTCAGCATCAGCTTCATGCAGCCGGTTCCGGAGGCCTCCTTGGAGGCGGTGGAAATCTGCTCGGAGACGTCGGCCGCCGCGAAGATCAGCTCCGCGTTGGAGACGCGGTAGTCCTCGATGAAGACCACCTTGAGCTTGCCGCCGATCGAGGGATCATTGTTCACCGCATCCGCAACGGAGTTGATGAGCTTGATCGTAAGTTTTGCCGTCTTGTAGCCGGCAGCAGCCTTCGCGCCGAAGATGAATACCCTGGGATTCTGAATGTAATTCGGATCCTCCTTTACCTTGTTGTAAAGGTACATCACGTGAAGGATGTTCATGAGCTGCCGCTTGTACTCGTGCAGGCGCTTGACCTGTACGTCGAAGATCGCGTCGGGATCAAGCTCCACGCCGTTGTGCTCCTTCACGTAGGCGGCAAGCCTCTCCTTGTTGGCGCGCTTGATGGCGGCGAACTCCTTCTGGGCCTTCTTGTCGTCCGCGTACTTTGCAATGCCCGCGATCACCGGGAGATCGGTGATCCAGCCGTCGCCCACCTTCTTCGTAACCCAGGAGGCAAGCAGCGGATTCGCGTGCAGGAGGAAGCGGCGCTGGGTGATTCCGTTGGTTTTGTTGTTGAACTTCTCGGGGAAAAACTCACAGAAATCCCTGAGTTCCTGGTTCATCAGGATCTCGGTGTGCAGCCTTGCGACGCCGTTGACCGAATAACCGGCGACGATCGCGAGGTTCGCCATGCGCACCTGCCCTTCGTACAGGATCGCCATCTTGCGGAGCTTGTCCTCGATGTTCACTCCGGTGTTGTCGAAGCGGTGATGGATCTCCTCCACGAAGCGGCGGTTAATCTCGTCGACGATCTGATAAACTCTCGGAAGCAGTTTCTGGAAGAGCGGGATGGGCCACTTCTCCAGTGCCTCTGCCATGATGGTGTGGTTGGTGTATGCGCAGCAGCGGCTGGTGACGTTCCAGGCGTCATCCCAGGTCAGCGCGTACTCATCCATGAGGATGCGCATCAGTTCGGGCACCGTGAGGGTCGGGTGCGTGTCGTTGAGCTGGAATACGCACTTGTCGGGAAGGTTTAACAGGTTCGTGTTCTGGGTGAGATATTTCTTCACCGCCTGCTGGACGGAGGCGGAGACGAAGAAATACTGCTGCTTTAGCCTGAGCTCCTTGCCCTGCTCGTGGTCGTCGCAGGGATAGAGGACCTCGCTGATCAGTTTTGCCAGGTTCTGTTCCTCGACCGCCTTGTTGTAATCGCCCTTGTCGAAGGAATCCAGGTGGAACTCCTCGATGGGCTCCGCATCCCAGATGCGGAGGGTGTTGACGAAGCCGTTGCCGTAGCCGATGACCGGAAGGTCATAGGGCACCGCGCGGACAGCCTGGTATCCCGCCTGGGAGAACATGGTGCGGCCCGCGGGGGTCTGATAGCTGGTGACATAGCCGCCGAAGTGCACCTCCTGGGTGTACTCGGGGCGCTTGATCTCCAGAGGGTTGCCGTTCTTCAGCCAGTTGTCCGGCTCCTCGATCTGGAACCCGTCGCGGATGGCCTGGCGGAACATTCCGTAGTGATAGCGGATACCGCAGCCGAATGCCGCGTAGTTAAGGGTTGCCAGGGAATCCAGGAAGCAGGCGGCAAGCCTTCCGAGACCGCCGTTTCCGAGAGCGGGATCCCTCTCCTCATCCTCGATGGCGTTTAAATCAAATCCAAGCTCCTCGAGGGCTTCTCTTACCGGTTCGTAGGCCTGGAGGCTGATGGCGTCGTTGCCGAAGGCGCGGCCCATGAGAAACTCCATCGAAAGGTAGTATACCTTCTTGGGATTCTGGTCCTCGAGAGCCTGGTTGGTCGCCATCCAGCAGTCGATGATCTGGTCGCGGAGCGCCTGCGCGGACGCCTGGAACACCTGCTGCTTCGTCGCCTCGCCGATCTTCCTGCGGTACATGGTGCGCACGTTGTATTCCACGCTGCGCTTGAAAAGATCCTTGTCAAATTCAAACACCGGACGATTTATGATCTGGTCCTTTGCTGCTGTTTCCTTTGTTTTCCTTGCTGCCATAAAACTCCTTTTCTGAACGTTTGCTGCAGAACCCTCCCGGAAAGCTTCGCCTCCCGGGAGGGGCATAACCGTAAAACCGATTAAACCTTCTGTACGCCGATCACAACGGCCTCGCCGTTGATATCCCACTGCTTCTCGTGCTTAAGGCTCTCGCCCTTCGCGATTCTGTCCGCGAGCACCTTCGTGGAGATGGCCTCCGCATTCCTCTCCGCGATGTAGGAGAGCTTCTCATTGCCGGTGAGGCTGACCGCGATGCGGTCCATCACCTCGAAGCCCGAATCCTTGCGCATGGTCTGGATCTTGCTGATAAGTTCGGCGACCATGCCCTCCTCGATGAGCTCCGGCGTGAGGTTGGTGTCGATGACCACGGTGACCGGGCCGTCCTCCTCGGTGACATAGCCTTCCTGCTTCGTCATCTCGATGAGCAGGTCGTCCTTCGTAAGGCGGATGGTCTCGCCGTTATCCTCAAAGGCGAGCTCGCCCGAGGACTCCAGCGTATCCATCGCCTCGTTGCCGTCCACTGCGGAGAGGAAGCTGCGGATCGCGGAGAGATGCTTTCCGTACTTCGGCCCGACAGTACGCAGCTGGGGCTTGAAGCTGTAGGTGGTAAAGGCGCGCAGCTCATCGGTGAAGGTGACTTCCTTCACGTTAAGCTCATCCTCGATAATCTCCACGTAATACTCGGCCAGGGCCTTGGGGGCGCGGACGAACATCTGCCTTAACGGCTGGCGGTTCTTGATCGCGGAGGTATTGCGGCAGGCCCTGCCGAGCACGACCACCTTTAAGACCTCGGCCATGTCGGCCTCCAGATCCCTGTCAATCCTGGACTCGTCCGCCTTAGGGATGAGGCAGAGATGCACGGATTCCGGAGCGTCCCTGTCCACGGTGCGCACGATGTTCTGGTAGATTTCCTCCGTCATGAAGGGTACCATCGGCGCAGCCATAAAACAGACATTCTTCAGCGCGGTATAAAGGGTCATGTAGGCATTGATCTTGTCCTGCTCCATGCCCTTCGCCCAGAAGCGCTCACGGCCGCGGCGCACGTACCAGTTGGAGAGATCATCCACGAAGTCCTCCAGGACTGCCGCCGCCTCGGGAATGCGGTACTGGGCGAGATTGTTGTCCGTCTCGCGGATCATGGTATTCATCCTTGAGAGAATCCACCGGTCCATGACGGACAGCTTGTCATAATCCAGCGTGTATTTCGTCGGGTCAAAACTGTCGATGTCCGCATAAAGCGTGTAGAACGCGTAGGTATTCCAGAGAGTGCCGAGGAACTTGCGCTGTCCCTCCTTCACCGCGGCGCCGGAGAACTTCTTGGGAAGCCAGGGCGCGCTGTTCGTGTAGAAATACCAGCGGATCGCGTCCGCCCCGTAAGTGGCAAGGGCGTCCATGGGATCGATGGCGTTGCCCTTGGACTTGCTCATCTTGTCGCCGTTCTCGTCCAGCACAAGGCCCATGACAATGACGTTCTTAAAGGCCGGCTTGTTGAAGAGCAGCGTCGCCTCCGCGTGGAGGGAATAGAACCATCCGCGGGTCTGGTCGACCGCCTCGGAGATAAATGCCGCAGGGAACTGCTTCTCGAAGAGCTCCTTGTTCTCAAAAGGATAGTGCAGCTCGGCATAAGGGCATGCGCCGGAGTCAAACCAGCAGTCAATGACCTCGGGCACTCTCTTCATGCTTCCGCCGCAGTCCGGGCAGGGGATCACAAACTTATCCACATAAGGGCGGTGAAGCTCGGTGTGCTCCGCCTCCGGATCGCCGGAGAGCTCGGCGAGCTCCTTCTTCGATCCGACCGCGATCTGCTTCCCGCAGTCCGGGCAGACCCACATGTTTAAAGGAGTTCCCCAGTAGCGGTCGCGGGAGATCGCCCAGTCCTGGATATTCTCCAGCCAGTTGCCGAAACGGCCCTCGCCCATGGTGGCGGGAACCCAGTTGATTTCCTTGTTGTTGCGCACCAGGTCGTCGCGCACTGCGGTCATGCGGATAAACCAGGACTCCCTTGCGTAGTAAAGAAGAGGGGTATTGCAGCGCCAGCAGTGGGGATAGTCGTGCTCGAACTTCGGTGCGCCGAAGAGAAGCCCGCGCTCCTCCAGATCCTTTAAGACCTCGGGATCGCAGCTCACCGCTCCCTCGTCCATCTCTTTCTTCGTGGGCTTGCAGCGCATGCCCGCGAACTTTCCGCTCTCGGGCTTCATGCGGCCGGCGGCGTCCACCATCTGCACAAAGGGGGCGTCGTAGATGCGGCCGATGCGGGCATCGTCCTCACCGAAGGCCGGCGCGATATGGACAATGCCGGTACCGTCGGTCATGGTGACATAGCCGTCGCAGTAGACGAAGAAGGCCTTCTTGTGCTGCTTCTCCACAGCCTCTCTCGCTCCCTCGTAGAGCGGCTCATACTCGGTGTACTCGAGTTCCTTTCCGGGCATGGTGGAGAGCACCTCGTAGGCAGGGATCTCCGCGCCGTCATCAGTTTTGCCGGAAAGGGAACCGAGGACAGTGTCCAGAAGCGCCTCCGCGAGGATATAGGTATACCCGTCAGCGGCCTTCACCTTTGCATAGCTCTCCTCCGGGTTCACGCAGAGCGCGATATTGGAGGGCAGGGTCCATGGCGTGGTGGTCCATGCCAGGAAATACGCGTCCTCATTCTTTAATTTAAAACGGACGATGGCCGAGCGCTCCTTGAGCGTCTTGTAGCCCTGCGCGACCTCGTGGGAGGACAGGGGAGTTCCGCAGCTCGGGCAGTAGGGCACGACCTTGAAGCCCTTGTATAGAAGGCCTTTTTTCCAGATCTCATTTAAGGCCCACCACTCGGACTCGATGTAGTCGTCTTCATATGTCACATAGGGGTGCTCCATATCCGCCCAGAAGCCT
>JAEEGL014303160.1_pt1 | contig 26674 bp, 23 predicted proteins | sample 9134231 | NCBI WGS metagenome assembly JAEEGL01 (sample SAMN16246548, study PRJNA631951) | gut metagenome | biome: gut microbiome; feature: rumen; material: fiber-attached | host: Bos | place: Iran: Karaj | collected 2018-10 | reverse complement strand
TCGCTTTTCAGCTCGGTGGTGCGCACCTTACGGGCATCAGCCTCGTCGCGTTTGCCCTGTTTGAAAAGCATACCTATTTCCTTGGCAATGGCATTCTGCTCGGCTTTGACGGCGTCGCTGCGCTGCTGAAGTGAACGACGACGTTCGTCGAGAGCAATGATTTCGTCGATGCGCTGCTCAACATCGGCGACATTCTTTATCTTGAGCCGCTCAATGCACTCGTCGCGGTTCTCTTTGATATACTGTAACTGGATCATTTGTTATAAAAAGATAATCTACAATATTTTGAACAATGGTAAAACATCATAATAAAGAGGATGCACCGCCGGGCGACGCATCCTCTTGTAAACTTAACATTTGTGACGATTAGCCTTCGACGATGGCGCCAGTGGGGCAAGCATCAGCGCAGGTACCGCAGCTAACGCAAGCATTCTCGTCAATCTTGTAGATGTCGCCTTCGGAAATAGCTCCAACGGGGCATTCGCCAGCGCAGGTGCCGCAAGCAACACAAGTGTCAGTAATTTTGTAAGCCATTTTTCTTTAAGTTTTTTGGTTAATAATGTTTTGCAAAAGTACTACAAAAAATATAATCTATGAATATTTTTAGCAAATAATTTTGCAGCATTATTGTTAATTGACTGAAAATGTGTATATGCAGTGGTAAAAAGTAGACTTGTCAATATTGGTCACAAGGCTGCATTTAGCACTTACAAAACACCTTTTTTGCAAGTTTTACTGCTGTTTTTCTGTTTGAGCGGTAACACTTTTTTTGCTGCCGAAGGTGGTAGCGATGGTGCTGCGCAAGCCTCCGATGGTTTCAATTAGCATCAGGAATATGGATATGAAGCAGAATATGAATAAACCTATGCCCATAAGGATGATTTTTATCATAGCGTTGGATGCGGTGCCAGCAATGTCGGCTTCACGTCGGGTTTCGCGACGGCCGTTATTGTATACATATTCCACAAGGTTGTCGGGGGCAAAAAGTTGCATCATCAAGCCTGAACCGAAGAACAAGCCAGCCAACCAGAAGCTGACTTTGCGTACCCAGCCCAGTATCTTGTCGCGTGTACGTGTACGAGTAAGCTCGTAACCGTAGGGATAACCCGTCCAGATGTAGAGGGCGATAAGGACGACGAGGAAGATTATGAATCCCACCTTCGTGCCAGCGCTCGAATTGGCCGATTCAACCCTGTCGTTGAAGTAGTTGAGAGCGTCCTGTTTCACTTCGTCGTATTTCATCGCAGCGATGCTGTCAAAGCAGGTACGGTTCTTGACCGATTTTTCTTCGTAGTCTTTTACATATTTCAGGTAACTATCCTTCTTCTCCTGGGTCGAAGCGGTATCGGCTCTGTGCTGGAAAGTTTCAATTTGTTTCAGGTTGTCCAGATGCCTGAATTTGTATTCCGACAGGCGATAGGCCTTCCAGTTGTTGGCGTTGGTGCGGCAGATGTCGTAGTTCGACTTCTCGGCCGAATTCTCCCAGGTGATGGTGGTGTCGCACGGTGTCCACGCTTCTACTTGCGCTACGTTGGCTTTGCGCAACTCCGCATCTTTCTTGTCCGAATTGCGGGCAATGAGCAGCAGGAGTGCACATACCAGTGCTCCGGCAATGAGACCCCACGACCAGGTGCGGTGACGCTGGTTCGACCATTGCACGATGTCGTTCAACTGATCGTATCTGGTGCGGAACTCTTCGTCGTTCGGGTCTTCGACAACCTTTTCAGCCTGACGCAGCAACGATTTCATTTTCTCGGTTTCGGCTTTCGAGGCGGGGTACATATTCTCCTCGCTTACCACTCCGTCTTTGCGTTCTCTTTTCTTGACTTTCGACGAGGTAAATGCCGCCTCGTCAAGAAGCTGCATCGCTTCTTGATTGATTTGTTTGTTCTCTTCCATTGGATTGGGGTTTTAAGTTATTGAATTTGGGGTTTACGAACTGCAAAATTACTATTTATTTCCGAAACACTCAAGATTATAAGACAAGTCTAATCAGATTTTTATCCAGTGAGCGATCTTTTACCGAAAGCAAGAAACAAAACACTAGTGTTTAATTGCTTATGAAGTTTTGAATTATTTCCAAAGAAATAAATTAAGAACACATTAAGTTTTTGCCATTTGCTGCACAATATGTACCTTTGCAATATCGTTTTGCGCACAAAACAGAACCCAAAACCTATTATATGATATTAAGTAACAACAAGATAGAAATAGAGGTATCACACCACGGCGCAGAGCTATTGAGCTTGCGCTGCAACGAACGCGAATATATGTGGAACGGCGACCCTGCCTTTTGGAACCGTCACGCACCAATACTTTTCCCTGCGGTTGGCAAACCATACAACAACACTGTTCATATCAAAGGGAAGGAATATACGATGAAGCAGCACGGATTTGCCCGTGACAGCGAGTTTGAAGAGCTTGGCGACGGCCGATTGCGGATGGTTGGCACCGACTGCATTAGCAACCACCCATACCACTTCGAACTAGACGCGCCTACATCCAACATCTCGCACCCAAAGATAACTATCAATTCAATTATACAATAAAACTGCTATGAAAAAACTCTCTATCTACTTTGCATTGGCGACTCTGCTAATGACTGGATGCAACCACGACAAAAAAGAATTAACCACTCACAAAATAAGCGGCGAACAGAACTATGTGCTGACATACGACGAGCAGCTGGGACCGTGGGGAAACACCGTCGGCCTGAAGAAATCATACTGCATTGAATGGCCGGGGAAAGGGTTCCTTTCCGTCTCCGCCGAACGCGAGTTGATGTATCTTTGCTTTGGCGACAGCACTACAACCAATGCCGAGAAAGCAGCAAAAGCGTGGCTTGCAAAACCCTACATCTATGAAGAGGACGGAGTAGCTCCAAACAACAAGGCCGTTGACTCACTTGACGAAAGCCAAGAATTCTGCTATGTAAATATCAAATGCAACGTTGAACACGACAGCACGCTGGCAACCTTCGCTGTCAATATGGAATGCTATGCCCTTGGCGCACACGGGTTTTACTCGGTTGACTACCTTACCGTCGACCTTACAAGCGGCAAAGCCATTCACCTCACAGACCTTGTCGCCGACACCAACCTCCTACGCGAGGCTATTGCCCGTGCCATCCAAGACTTAGAGGTCAACAAGGATGTACACGAATGCTTGTACGACGAATTTCGCGACACCATCTGTATGCCTATGCCACAAAACTTCATCATCGACAGCGCCCGCAACAGCATCACAGTCGTCTACGATCTATACGAAATCCAGCCCTATGCCTGTGGCATCCCATCAGTGATACTGCCAATATTCTGGCTCTCGAAGCACGTGGAACTAACGCCTTATGCCAAACGCATCTTTGGTCCCGACAGTTACATCAAAGAATAACACGAATAGCATAAACGGAAAAGAGTTAGACACGTCTTGTACAGAACATTGGCAACAGGTCGACAAATCCCCAAAAGGATTTGGCTGTCAAGTTTAATTTTGCCGATTCATTTTTATTTATTACTTTTGCAGATTGTAATAGGCACTATTGCCAACTTTTTAATATTGAATTACAATTAACTACCAATTATGATAGGATTACTGGGAAGCGGCAGCTGGGCTACCGCGATAGTAAAAATACTGCTTGAGAAGCAAGGCCGTCGCATCAACTGGTGGGTGCGCGAGGAAGAGGCCATACCAGTTTTGATGGAAGAAAAACACAATCCGATGTACCTCAGCGAGGCATATATCGACACCGAGCGCACATTCATCAGCAGCGATATACGCGAGGTGGTTGAGAAAAGCGACGACATTTATCTTGTTATACCGTCAGCTTTTGTCGACAAAGCCCTAAAGGCTGTACCGCGCGAGCTTCTGCAAAAGAAAAGAATCATTTCGGCCGTAAAAGGCATCGTTCCGGAATACACCTCCATAATAACCGAATATCTACGAGAACAAATAGGTATGGATTACGACCAGCTGTGCATCGTCAGTGGCCCGTCGCACGCCGAAGAGGCTGCACGACAGCGCCTCACCTATCTTGCCGTAGCGTCGACCAATCAAGATTTTGCCGAGCAGGTACGTCACCAAATAAGCTGCCACTACATCAAGACAACCTATTCGACCGATATGACCGGTATTGAGTGCGCCGCAGTGCTAAAAAACATCTATGCCATCGCCGCCGGTATGTGCCGAGGATTGGGATATGGCGACAACATCATTGCCGTATTGATTTCCAATGCACTGCAGGAAATGACCGACTTTATGCAGCGCATTTCGCCAATGATTGGCGACGGCGACTTCAGTTCCGATGCACGCCTGCGTCAGTTCGAAAGTTTCGCCTACTTGGGCGACCTGCTCGTGACCAGCTACTCGCAGTTCAGCCGCAACCGCACGTTTGGCAATATGCTTGGCTACGGCTACAGCATCAAGGCCGCACAGTTAGAGATGAAAATGGTGGCAGAAGGCTACTATGCCGTCAAAGGAGTCAAGAAAATCATAAAAGAACTTGGCATAAGCCTACCGATTGTTGAGGCTGTCTATGCCGTTTTGTACGACAAAAAACCTATTGACCGCACTATAAACCGTCTGTTGGAAAACCTACATTGATACAAACATTTTATTTTCCAACGCCTTTAAATAACAGGATATTAAACATATCAACCCTAAAACTCAAAACTATACCCCAAAAAAAAATGTTATCAAATCTAAAACCTGCCAGTGTATGGCGCTATTTCGGCGAGATTATGCAGATCCCGCGTCCCTCTAAACACGAGGAGAAAATATCGGCCTATCTTCAGAAATTTGGCCGTGACCATAATTATGAAACCCTCAGCGACGAGCTCGGCAACGTTCTAATTCGCAAACCTGCATCAAAAGGCTATGAGCAGTCGCAGGGCGTCTGCCTGCAGGCACATATGGATATGGTGTGCGAAAAGAACAGTGACAAAGTGTTCGACTTCCTGAAGGATGGTATCCAACCTATTCTCGACGGCGAATGGCTCACCGCCGATGGAACCACCCTGGGTGCCGACGACGGTATAGGCGTGGCGGCAATCCTCGCCATTCTTGACGACAACACCATTGAGCACGGCCCCCTTGAAGCTCTCTTCACAGTAGACGAGGAGACAGGCCTAACTGGTGCTGGCGGCCTCTCTACAGAATGGCTCAAGAGTGACATACTGCTCAACTTCGACGACGAAGACGAGGGAGAGTTCTGCATTGGCTGCGCCGGTGGCATCGACACCACCGTTGCCATCGACTACACCACACGCTACTGCCCAGCAGGCGAGGTAGCCTACCGCGTCAAGGTCAGTGGCCTCAAAGGCGGGCACAGTGGCGACGACATCAATAAAGGTCTTGGCTGCGCCAATAAGATGCTGACACGCATACTTTGGAACGCCACCGACAAATGCAAGATAGGTCTTGCACACATCGACGGCGGTAACCTGCGCAACGCCATCGCACGCGAAGCATACGCCGACATCGTCGTTGCAAAAGAATTTGATACCGATTTCCAGAAGATGGTGGATGAATTCCGCAAGAATCTCACCTTTGAGTTTCGTAGCACCGAGCCAGACCTGAAAGTGGAGCTAACGCCCATCGATGTGCCTCAGTTGCTCATCGACCGCGACACGCAGCACAATCTGCTCAACAGCCTCTTTGCCTGTGCTCACGGCGTACTGGCTATGAGCCGCGAGATACCCAACTTTGTCGAAACATCAACCAATCTGGCCTCCGTCAAGATGGACGACCACCAGATACACATTGCTACCAGTCAGCGCAGCAGTGTCGAAAGTGCCAAATTTGCTGCTGCACAGAAGATTGAGGCCACATTCCGTATGATTGGAGCTCACGTATCGCACGGCGACGGCTATCCCGGATGGACTCCCAATCCATCGAGCCGTGTGCTGAAGGTGGGCGTCAACACCTACAAGGCAATGTTCGGCCACGACCCCATAGTTCGCGCCATCCACGCCGGTTTGGAGTGTGGTCTCATCGGCGAGAAATACCCCAAGATGGATATGATTAGCTACGGACCCACGCTGCGCGGCGTCCACAGCCCCGACGAGCGCATAGAAATCAAGACTGTTCAGATGTTTTGGGATCTAACGCTACAGATACTCAAGAATTTGAAATAAATAAGATTATTCGAAAATATTATAGGGTGCCCGAAAAGGCACCCTATTGTTTTACTTCTTTTTCTTCTTCCAGTCGAAGTATAGCATTCCGGCTGTCCACAACAAGGCGCATACCAACGCCCAAATCGCTCCTTTGTTCATAACATATAGCTTATAGTGAACCAACTCTGCAAAGATGTTGTCTTGGGCATTGTGCCATCAATGTAATAAGGCGTCAACTGTCGCAGCACCTTCAGCGACAAGCCTAACTGGCCAATTCTGAAACCTATGACGCAGTGCACACCCCACAGATTGTTGTGATACTCTGCCGTGTGGTTCAGCAAAAGGCGGTAGTTAGCACCGGCACCAAAATAAAAATCTCCTTTTGTGGTGAAATTATATATCAGCGTGACAGGCACAAACAAACCCAATTGTGTCTCGTGGCTGTAGTCGTCGAAAGCGTCGGCCAGTGTGCCGCTAAAGTCGGGCTTGGGCATCACGGCAGCGTTGAACAGGGCTTCGCCTTGCAGCGTCCATAGATTGTAATTCAGCCGGCAGTCTATTCCTGCGTGACCTTCAATGCGGCTCTTTCCGTATAATGCCGAGCCAGGGTAGCAGAAACCAGCAGAGCCCAACCCAATGGCGGGACCTATCTCGAACGGACGCAGGTGGTTGCTATGTTTGGGTGCCACTTTGCCGCTAGGCTCGAGCGGAACATTGTCGGTGGCCCATCGCAGAGTCAACTCACTGACATAGGTGCATATACGATCCATACCTTCATAGTCGATAAGATCGGCGTCATCTTCGGGCTTGTGATAAGGCGACTTCAAGCCTGTTGTCACCGCCAGCGTAGGTCGCTGCCCTGTTTTGGCAAAAGGCTCCGTGTCGGTTGCAGTCATTATTGAACGCTCGAACGACTTGAGTTGCAGACGCATCCCTTGCTCTTCGCCCAACTGCTGCAGCATCTCCTTGCCACCTTTGAGGGTTGAGGTTCCTTCTATTATCAAGGCATCGTTGGCGCTCAGCCAGCCCACCATATCAATGCTCAACATTACCTTCACCTTGTCTATATCCTTACCCAGCATCTTGACCATCTCTTTCGAGCCATACAGACCTTCTTCCTCGCCGTCGAAGGCCGCGATTATAACGCTTCGCTTCAGCTCGCCGCGATGGGCATACAACTCACGTGCAATCTCTATCAATGCCGTACTGCCCGACGCATTGTCGTCGGCTCCGTTGTACACCTTGCCCCCTATGACACCCACGTGGTCGTAGTGCGCACCTAGCACTATGTATTCATTCTTCAGCTGCGGATCGCTGCCGGGAATTATCATAATGATGTTGTTGAGGCTGTCCTTTCCTAACATTAGGGAGGATATCAGCTGGCTGGGTCTGAACGGATAGATTCCGTTGCCGCTGTATGGCTGCAACCCTATCTCTTTGTATTGGTTAAGAATATATTGGCGTGCTTTGGCTCCGCCCACACTGCCCGCCAGGCGCCCCTCAAGGCTGTCGCTGGCCAGATAGTAAAGATGTTGACGCAGCCGCTGCTGCCTTGTCTGTTGCGCATTGACTGTCGGCACACTCACGGCGAACAGCATTGCGGCAATGATAAACTTCTGTATAATACTCTTTTGTCTCATAACTAAAACATAACGTCTTTCTCGTTTATATATTGTATTGATTCTCAAATATTGTTTAAGAAACGCAATCATCCATATAGCCAAATCACTTAAAGTAATTAATGATTCAAACATAATCACTACTTTTGGTGATTTGGCATCCGTTTTTTTATTTAGAATTTTGCAATGTCAAAAAAAAGAGACAAATGAATAGAAGAATTTTGTTTTCAATCGTTTACACTTGTTTTATAATATGTGTAGGTGGTACTGTTTATGCTCAAAACGACACATCGTCCCATTCCTCGCGACTCACTGTAGGTGGTTATGGTGAAGCAGTCTATAGTCACCATTTCTATAGCGACAATGTGTTCCGCTACTCACACGCCGACCGCTACAAGGATGCTCCAAGCTACGGCCGCGTTGATATTCCACACGCAGTCATTATGCTAGGATACGATTTCGGTCGTGGATGGTCAGTAGGCACCGAGATTGAGTTTGAACACGGAGGCGTGGAGGCCGCCGTTGAAAAGGAGACCGAAGAGACTGGCGAGTTTGAACAAGAGATTGAACGCGGCGGCGAGGTGGCCCTTGAGCAGTTTTGGGTACAGAAAAGTTTCGGCAAGCACTTGAATATCCGCGCAGGGCACATCGTAGTGCCTGTCGGTATGACCAACAACAACCATACGCCCAATATGTTCTTCGGTGTCTATCGTCCCGAAGGCGAGAATACCATAATGCCTTGCACGTGGCACGAAACGGGTCTCAGTGTGTGGGGCAGAGCCGGCAGCTGGCGATATGAGGTGCAGTTGCTGCCGTCGCTGAACAGCAACTTCTTCAACGATGCCGGCTGGATTCACAACGGTTCGGCATCACCCTACGAATTTCGTCCCGCCAACGGTATCAGTTCAGCGGCACGTGTAGATTGGACCGGCATTAAAGGTCTGCGTCTCAGCCTGAGCGGCTATGTCGGAAACAGTTTCAATAACGACATCACGACGACGGTCTATAACGAGACATCGCGCTACTATGGCGCCAAAGGAACAGTGTTGATCGGTGCCTTCGACTTTGCCTACCGCAATCGCTGGCTTACGGTTCGCGGCAATGCCGACTATGGTAATCTGGGTGATGCCGCTCTGATATCGAGTCGCAATAAAAACCAGACTACAATGACTGGCAATCCATATCCGCATACAACTGTCGGCAAGGCCGCTTGGGATACTGGCATAGAGGCTGGCGTCAACCTGCTGGCTTGGGGCAACTCGCGTGGCAAATTGTATCTTTTCGGTCGCTACGACCATTACGACAGCTTTGTTCCTGCCGAAGGGCTGGCTGACGTGGAGTGGGCCGAACGGCAGTGTATATCGGCCGGCATCAACTATTTCCCACTGCCTGAAATAGCAATCAAAGCCGAAGGAGGTATGCGAATGCTGGCATCACAGTACAACAACGAACCGTTTGTCGCTGTGGGTATTACCTGGACAGGTTTTTTCAAACAATGAAACTAAACTCTAAAAAAAAGAATAAATGAAACGTAACTATTTTAAACTTGCTATGCTGACGGCCGTTGCCGTCACAACTATGGCTTTCACTTCCTGCAAGGATGACGAGAAGCCTGTCAACAATGCCGATGGCGACGAGAATGCCGCCGCTATCGCAGCCCAGTTTGTCGATCACACGGTTGCCCCCACCTATTCGGCTCTGGCAGAAGCTGCAGAGAATCTTGCAGACCAACTGTCTGCTCTGAAAGCAAACCCCTCGCAGAGTGGTTTGCAGACAGCCTGCGAGACTTTTCTTGAAGCCCGTGCCTGGTGGGAAAAGAGCGAGGCATTTCTCTTTGGTGCCGCCGGCGATTTTGGCATTGACCCTCACATCGACTCGTGGCCGTTGGACGAGAGTGCTTTCAATACCCTGATGAACAGCCCTGCTATGATTGCCGACCTCGCCGGCGAGGATGGTGATGTCGTGGCTGGAGAGCGTCTGGGCAATGCTCTGCTTGGTTTCCACGGTATTGAGTATATCCTCTTTGCCAATGGCCAGCCTAAACAGGTCACCGACATCACTGCCGACCAATGGATCTATGTCGTTGCTGTGGCTGGCGACCTTCGCAACCGCTGCTACCAACTCGAAGTCGGCTGGCTGGGTGACGATGCGCCTCAAAGCCATATAGACAAGCTCGACGACCTCGAGATGGCCTACGATGTGGCTGGCAGTGGCAACAGCTATGGCTGGAATATGAAGAACGCCGGCAAGGCTGGCAGCACCTACGGCACACGCACCGCAGCCCTTGTAGCCATCCTGCAGGGATGTGTCGACATCGCTGATGAGGTGGGCAGTTCTAAAATATATTCTGCCTGGCACGGCGAAGACGTGACTTACATTGAGTCGCCCTATAGCTATATGTCAATCACAGACTTTGCCAACAATGTCCGCAGCATCCAGAATGTGTGGATGGGCGGCGTTGAAGGCCAACGAGACAACAGCAAGTCTCTGCACAGCTATGTGTCCTCTATCAGCGCCGACCTCGATGCCAAGGTTATGTCCAAGATCGAGAATGCTTTGGCCAAGATTCAGGCTATGCCAGCTCCCTTTGCACTGCATTATGCCGACCCTGCCAACGGCGAGGCTGTTGAGGCTTGTGCCGAACTGAGCAATGCCCTCGACGAGGTGATTGACGCACTAAGAGCAAACTAATTGATTCTATAAAACTAAATACAACTTTATGAAAAAACACATCACTTTTATCTTAGGAACTCTGCTGCTCTCGGCGGCGGCGACTTCCTGCAAGGAGGATCCCGTCGAACCGACTCCTTCCGACCACAACCAACCATCCTGGGTGGCCGAGGAGACCTTGGCAGGCGGCGAACTTGGCACCACTTTCAACCAATCGGCTTCTGCCTACGAAGACCCTACGCCTGCCACCGAACGTGCCGGTATGGCCACAGCTTTCAAGTACGGTGAAATGTTCTTCGAACACACTGTAACTCAAAACAATCCACCTTTCAACGGATTGGGTCCTGTCTATGTTCGTTCCAGTTGCGAGACCTGTCATCCTGGCTACGGCCACGGTCGTCGTATGGAACGCTACCGTGCCGACGACTGGGCCAACGGCTATCTGCTTGTGGTATACAACAGTGCCACAAATGGTTATGAGCCTTCTGTCGCAGGTATGCCGCAGACTAAGGCAGTGCAGCCCTTCAAGGCTCCTATCGACGAAAACAAAATACAGATCTCCTGGCTCAACTACACCGACGAGTGGGGCAACAAGTTTGAGGACGGCGAAAGCTACAGTCTCATCTATCCTGAAGTGTACATCCCCGAGGATGCATTCTACGCTCCCCTGGTCACCCCTTACGGTCAGCTGGCTTTCCGTCTCGAAACAACCATTGGCATCTACGGCACCGGACTTATCGATGCCATTCCCGACGACTCACTCAAGGCTCAGTATCAACGCGAATACGATGCCGGTGCCGACCTCAATCCCGCCTTCTGGGCTGGCAACGACTGGGCGCCATCTGCTTACTACGGAAACACAAACCACCCCAAGCGCTTCACCTATGCCCTCACGCGTGGACCGCTGCAGGATGCTCCGGGCAGCAACGCCATCTGGAACATCACCAACGTAAACCGCAGCAACAAGCGCAGCCACTACCTCAGCCTCACTCCCTCCATCTACGCCGATGCATCCGCCAACGACCCCGATGTCCAGGCTAACTTCTACCACTATTTCCCGCAGTGGAACAAGACGGGAGACCCGGCCACCGACATCCGCAACTATCTGCTCTGCGACACTCTGCCTGCCGAAATGAGCGACAACGACTACGTCAACTTTATGGTCTGGCATCGCGGTCTCGCAGTTCCTGCAGCCCGCAACCTCAGCGACCCCGACGTGCAGCGCGGACGCCAGCTCTTCCGCGAAATGGGATGCGCCACCTGCCACCGCCCCAGCTGGACAACAGGACCCGACGAATTCTCCGACCCTACAGGCTTCTTCCAGACTGCCGACGCTCGACTGCCACGCTATCCTTATCAGAAGATTTGGCCCTACAGCGACTTCGTACAGCATCGCCTATATATGGTCAACGACATTCGCACGGGTTGGTGCCGAACAACGCCGCTTTGGGGTCGCGGACTTGCTCCTCTCTGCAGCGGACATAGCGATCGACTCCACGACGCTCGCGCTCGCAACGTCATCGAGGCCATTATGTGGCACGGCGCCCCTCAAAGCGACGCCCGATGGACAGTCGAGAAATTCAGAAAACTTTCCAAAGCCGACCGCGACGCTGTGGTCAAATTCATCGACGCAATCTAATATTCTTATATGAAACATTCAAAGACATTTTGTCTTCTCTTGATGGTGCCTGTTGTCGCTGTGCTTGCAGCAGGCACCGTCTTTGAAAAATACAACGGCCACCAATGGGCCGCCGAACACATCTATTCCGCCTGGTGGTTCTACCTCCTGCTCGCTCTCGTCGGACTATACTCCCTCTGGACCATAGTCAGCCAGCGCTTGTGGCACGAACCGCACAAACTGCTGCTCTACAGCTCCGCAATCGTCATTCTCGTCGGCGGACTGCTTACCGCCACAACGGGACGCTTCGGCACACTCTCACTGCAGCCAGGCATACCCGTTTCGCATTTCTCTACAGAAGACGGACAAAACTGCCAGCTTCCTTTCTCCATCACACTCGACCGATTCGAGATGGTACCCTACCCTGGCACCCATTCTCCTATGGACTTCGTCAGCCACATCTCCGTCGACGGCCGGCAAACAGACATCTCTATGAACAACATCCTCAAACTCGGCGGATATCGCTTCTACCAGGAAGACTATGACGACCAAGGAAACTCCGTCCTCAGCGTCTCAAGCGATCCTTGGGGCATCGCAGTGACATACACAGGCTACATCCTTTGGGCTCTCGGCATCCTGCTTCTCTTCCTTTCGCCTCGCTCGCACTTCCGGCGTCTCGCAAAGGGCACAGCCGTCGCACTTCTGCTTTTCCTGCTCGGTGCCGGCGAAACCTATGCCGCTCCACAAACTCTACCCAAGTCCACCGCCGACAAGATGGGACAAATCTACGTCCTCTACAAGGGACGCCTCTGCCCTATGCAAACCCTTGCCAAGGACTTCACCACCAAACTGTGCGGCAACGCACGCTACGAAGGACTCTCGCCCGAACAGGTCCTCAGCGGATGGATATTCTACTTCAGCCAATGGGCCGACGAACCAATGATCAAAGTCAAAGGCGACGATGTACATCAGTTGCTCGGCACCTCGTCATCGCACGTCTCCTACAACCTCCTCAACGCTCACAGCGATGCCTTTTCTTCACACTCCTCGCCCTCACCTGCAGCTATGCCTCCTGCCGGAGGCATCAAATCCAAATCCATACGCAACGCAGCCGAAAAATACAACCTTGTCCAAATGCTCATCCACGGCAAGTTCATCAAGCAGTTCCCTCTCGCCGACCCCGACGGCAACATCAGCTGGTTCGCACAGAACGACGACCTGCCGCCCTACACCCCTGACGACGAATACCTCTTCATTCTGAAACATCTCGGCTATTGCCAGGAACTCGTTCTTAACGGTGACTTCAAGCAACTCGAACTACTATTCGACAAAACCATAACCCTGCAGCAGAAAACAGCTGGCCACCTGCTACCTTCCACCTCGCGCATTCGGGCCGAACGGCTCTACAATCACCTTACCACCGGACGATGGCTCGCAATGCTGGCAGTCGCTCTCGGACTCATATTCTTCGCTGTCGCCGTCTTCAGCAACTCGACAAAAGGCAGCAACCGTAAACTCTCCACTCGCCTGTGTGCGGCTCTCGTGGTGGTTCTCACACTCTTCCTCCTGCTCATATTCTCGCTCCGGTGGATCGCAGGCGGACACATCCCTATGGCCGGCGGCTTCGACAGTATGAACCTCACAGCTCTCGCCATCGGCATTCTCTGCACAGCTCTCGCACCGCGCTATCCTCTGGCACCACCCATCGCGCTCCTTTCTATGGGCTTCTGCCTGCTCGTCGCTATGATGAGCGGAAGCAACCCGCCAGTGACTCACCTGATGCCCGTGCTCAGCTCTCCTCTGCTCACCCTCCACGTCACCGTCATAATGATCTCCTATGCCCTCTTCTTCTTCATAGCTCTCAACGCCCTCGCAGCACTGTTCCTTAAACAACGGGCCGGCGAAATGAAACGCGTAAGCCTTCTACTGCTCTATCCCGCCACAGCATTGCTCGCCTCGGGCATCGTCATCGGCGCCCTTTGGGCCAACATTTCCTGGGGTAACTACTGGAGCTGGGATCCCAAAGAGGTCTGGGCTCTCATCACTCTTATCATATATCTATTCCCCCTGATCAACCACCAGCACAGCAACTCTCCCGTCCGATTCCATCTCTACTGCCTGCTGGCACTCCTCTCCGTCATCGTCACCTATTTTGGAGTAAACTTCATACTCGGCGGAATACACGCCTACAATTAAAAAAAAATCGTATATTTGCACCGTCAAACAAAACCATCACAATGGATTAATCCCCTCTGAATCATATTTTTGTAACAAAAACCACCGTTCGTCGGGTCGCTCAAAAGCCTCCTTCGGAAGGCTTATTGTGCACCTGCACGCAACAGTTCTTTGACATTTTTTCCTCTCGCATTAGCCCACTCAAACCCTCCAAACTTAAAAACCCCAAACACAAAAATATGATTGAAAAAAACAGTAACAAAGTTATGCTCGCCTGGAGCAACGGCAAGCAAACTCACCTCAGCCCCCAAATGATGCACCTCGTCGAGCAGCAGCACCTCAAACGCCTCCATCCCTCCAACCCTAAATCCTTCCAACCCTCAAACCCCACCTCCCCCAACACCGAACAGCAATGCCGGCAAATCAGCAGGGAATACGAACGCTACAGCGACGAACTGTGGGAACTCGACCTGCACGTCGAAAGCTACAAAATGCTACTCCTCGCCGCCTCAAGCCTGCTACGCACCCCTCGCAACTGGATCAGTCGACACACCACAAGCTGGTACCACGACAACCTGAAACAATTCCGGCGACTCTTCCACCGATGCCGGCAACGCGCCAGACAGGACTCACGACTGGCACCACTCCTAAACATCAGCGAAGTCAAGCAGACCTACGAGCGGATGCTCCGCGAATACGCCGAGTGCAACATCAGCGACAGCATTCCTTTAAAGGACTGGTGCCTCTGGGACGACATCTACCAATGGGACGGCGACGACCCCCTCTGCAGCTGACTCTTCGCAGCCACAAAGCACCGTTTACCCCTACCACAAAACCAAAATTCCAAATCACTGACACTCAAAATGATGCGTCAATAGATGTATCATTATATTCCACAACTCCCTTTATACTGCATTAACTTTATTTTCAGTATACTTTCCCTGGCATATGTACAGTACTTGTACAGTATATGTACAGTATATGTACGCTTTAGAAGCGTACAAATACTGTACATATACTGTACAAGTACTGTACATATGCCTTTGCTGGTATACCTCAAAACACTTTTTCAACCCTCTTGCAGCTTTGCGGTATACTATGAAACAAAAACCAAAACTATATACTGGTTCTCAGCAACTTTTCCTACGCAACATTTTTCGCGTCAGAATTGACCGATGCTGTCCTTCACTATGGAGCGAATCGATTCGGGAAGTTCGGGGAAAAAAGTGATGCCTGTGATGCGCTCCACCTCCGATATGCTGTTGGTGTAGGTGTCGCGCTTGCGCACGCCCTCGTTGTTGCGGCATATATAGCCTATGCCCTTGGGGTGCTCAGGGTTGAGGTCGGCAATTACTTTGAAAAAAGCCTCAGGCACAGGTATGCGGTGCTGGCCTATGGTATCGTGCTCGCGATTGAAAAATATGGGTCCACAGACAATGACTATCTCGCCGTATCGACGTGCCCATTGGCGGCAGTCCATTTCTATCTGGTTCCATACGCCGCTGTTCAGCGACTTGTTTTGCGGGCAGGCATTGGTCATCAGAAAACTCTCATACATCGCCACCGAATCCCACTTGTTGTCGCCTGCCGGACACAGATGCCCGCGGTCCCAGTCGGTGCCGCGATAGTCCTGATAGTAGGCTCGCGGCTGTGGCACCTCCTTGTCGTCGTGCCAGGCTGTCGCCGGACGCTGCACAGGACCGTCGGCGTGGGCGGCAGTGAGACGCCACGCCACCCAGTTGGGCTGGCGTGTGTCTTTGTTGTAGGACACCACATATGCCTTGCGCCTCAACAATTGCTCGCTGCGGTCGGCGAGCGGCGACGGCAACGGCAGGTCGCGCGTCCATTGATGAGGGTCTGCCTGCTGCGGAACAGGAGCAATCTGGGTGTTGGCCTGACGGCACGATGCCGCCGACAGCAGCAACACAAAAAACAAGAATATTAAATGCAGTCGCTTCATTTTCTCTTTTTTTGTTTCATTCACAACATTTTATACATCGACAAAACGCAACCCGACTCGACTATCACACCCCTCTTCCCTCTCGACCGGCCAACAGCTTGGCTTTGTCGTCGGTTTTCTGCTGGAAGCGCTCACTGTCAATCACAAAGCGCTCGTGGGTGCCCTCACCAATGAGACCGCATTCGTCGTAGGCTTTGACGTTGAAAACAAGGCGGCGGCGGTCTACTTCGGTCAAAACACTGTCGCACCACACACGCATACCTACCGGTGTAGCAGCACAATGCGACACATCAATGCGAGTACCCACAGTACCCTGGCCTGCCTCGAGAAACGGCATAACACTCTCGTTGCAAGTCTGTTCAATCAATGCTATCATCATCGGAGTGGCAAACACCTTAACAAGCCCGCTGCCTATGCGGTCGGCGCAAAGCTCTTCGCTGACAATCTCTCCCAAATGCCCTTCTATTCCTGTTGCTATCATATTCTTAAACTGTTTTTTATACTCTTTATGTTTCAATTGGTTAACGATAGATTATGGATTATATTATGCCCACGGGAACAAAATGTTGCCCCTGGCACAATAAAACGCGACTTCACACGTTTCTGAAACAATATTTTTATAATTCTATATACAAATAGAAAAAATTTAGTAATTTTGCCCCCTATGAACAAACTAGCCAATATCGCCATCATACTCCTGACTGTCACACTGTTAAGCAGCTGCAACGGTTACGAAAAGACGTTGAAAAGCACAGATTACGATGCCAAATTTGACGCCGCTATGCGTTATTACAACGAAGAAAGCTATACCAGAGCACGACAGTTGTTCGAAAACCTAACACTTTACTATCGCGGCAACGAACACGCCGAGGACATCGCCTGGTATTATGGACAATGCCTCTTGAAATCAGAATATTACTACAACGCCGCCTACCAGTTCAAAGTTTTCACCAAACGCTATCCCTATAGCGCACATACCGAAGAAGCCGCATTCCTTGCAGCCTACTGCAAGTATATGGATTCTCCCTCACACACCCTCGACCAGAAAATCACCAAAGAAGCCATTACCGAACTGGAACAGTTTGCCGACCGCTATCCGCAAAGCACACATACACCCGAAGTGAACAGCTACCTCGACGAACTGCGCAACAAACTGATGCAGAAGGACTACGAAATCGCCGTAGGTTACTACAACACCGAGTCGTACCGAGCCGCAGTGGTGGCCCTGAGCCGTTTTCTGAACGAATACCCCGACTCGCCTCACCGAGAGGAAGCTATGTACTACATTGTCAAAGGCGGATATATCTACGCCATCAACAGCCGCGAAGACAAAATGAAAGAACGTCTGCAGCAAGTGGTGGGCAACTTCGACAAATTTGCCGCCACCTTTGCGAATTCAAAATATATGGCTGAATGCCAAGATATTTACAACAAATGCAAAGCCGAACTGGCCAAAATGGAAAACTGAAAACATTTAACCTTAAAACCCTCAAACCCTTAAACCCTTAAACTTTAAAATGGAAGAAAAGAAAAAACGTCCTGTCAACACAACCATCACCCGCGACACATCCCTCTTCAGCGAGGGCACCGAGAACATCTACGAGACCGTGGCAATGCTGTCGAAACGCTCGAACCAGATTGCCTCCGAAATGAAACGCGAGCTGCACAAGAAAATAGAGGAGTTCTCGTCGGGTATCGACACTATGGACGAAATCTACGAGAACCGCGAGCAGATTGAGGTAGTACGCCACTACGAGATGATGCCCAAACCGACCTTGAAGGCCACACAGGAATATCTGGACGGCGAGCTCTACTACCGCAACCCCGCCAAAGAGGACAAGAATATGCAACGTCTTGAGGCTATGGAAAATGAAGCCATCGCCGAAGGCACAGCACAACCTGCAGAAAAGTAAACTATGCAAAGCGCGCTACATAAAAAGCGCATAATTGTGGGCATTACAGGCGGCATAGCGGCCTATAAGGCCCCTATGCTCGTACGCCTGCTGGTGAAAGCCGGAGCCGAGGTGACCTGCGCTGTAACGGAACACGCCCTGCAGTTCGTTACCGAACTGACGCTGGAGACCGTATCGGGGCACCGCGTATACAAGGATCTTTTCGACCGCCAGAACCCACACTCGACCGAGCACATATCGCTGAAAGACTGGGGCGACGCAATGGTCGTTGCTCCAGCGACAGCCAACATCATAGGCAAAATGGCTTCAGGCATCGCCGACGATGCCCTTTCGACACTGTTGCTCTCATTCCGCAAACCACTTTTCCTGGCCCCAGCTATGAATACCCAGATGCTGGAAAGTCCTGCGCTGAAACGCAACATCGAGATGCTGCGTGCCGACGGCGTCAACATCATCGAAAGTACCAGCGGCGAACTGGCTTGCGGCACAAGCGGCGATGGTCGGATGGAAGAGCCTGAAAACATTGCGAAAGCCTTAGAAGAAACCTTGACAGCCAACAGCAGATGCAATGGCAAGCGAGTTCTCATCACCGCCGGTCCCACATACGAAAAAATCGACGCTGTGCGCTTCATAGGCAACTTCTCGACAGGCAAGATGGGATTTGCCCTGGCCGAAGAGCTGGCCTTGCGCGGATTTGAAGTCGTACTTGTTGCCGGTCCGACACACCTCACAGCACATCATCCCAACATTGAACGCATTGACGTCACCTCGGCACGCGAAATGTACGATGCCGCAACCACCCATTTCCCATCCTGCGATGCTGCCATACTTAGCGCCGCCGTCGCCGACTTCCGCCCCGACCACCAGGCCGATTACAAAATCAAGAAGCAGAGCGACAGCGACGATATGACGTTGCATTTGGTGCAGAATCCCGACATTCTGGCCACCCTGGGCAAAATGAAACACGACGGTCAAGTGCTTGCAGGTTTCGCACTTGAAACCGACAACGAGTTGGAAAACGCCAAGAAAAAACTGACGAAGAAAAACCTCGATTTTATCGTCCTCAACTCGCTCCACGACAAAGGTGCCGGCTTCGGCCACGACACCAACAAGGTCACCATTATCGACCGCAACGGCAGCATAACCGTCGGAGAGCTGAAAAGCAAACAGGCAGTGGCCATCGACATTGCCGACAAGCTAGCTGCACTCATTTCCTCCTGACACAACAACACTAAAACAGTATGAAAAACAAGAGCACACTGGCACTTATCCTTTCTGTGGTATCGATAACGCTGCTGGTTTTTGTCTGCGCCATAGACAAAGACCGCGCTGCTGCAAATATTGCAGGTCTTGAAAAAGATTCGCAACGCGTTAACAGCAACCCCCGCATCTATTCGCCAGCGCTGCCCGACACTATGACATTTGCCGGCGAAGCAGTGCCGCTGGACATATACTATGTTCGCGAAGGTCTTGACCGCGAGATGATCGTCAATACCTTCGGCCACACCAGCACACTGCTCTACTTCAAACGCGCCCACCGTTACTTCCCAATAATAGAACCCATCCTGAAACGCAATGGCGTTCCCGCCGACTTCAAATACCTTTGCGTCATCGAAAGCGGCCTGACCAATGCCACATCCCCGGCCAAAGCTCAGGGATTCTGGCAATTCATCAAGGCTACTGGACAAAAATACGGCCTCGAAATCAACGACGAGATAGATATGCGCAACAACCTCGAAGCATCTACAGAGGCCGCCTGCAAATACCTGAAGTCGCTACACTCGAAATTCGGAAGCTGGACAGCGGCGGCCGCGGCATACAACTGTGGCGAGAATGGTTTGCAAAAGAATATGGAACGCCAGAGCATAACTTCCTACTACGACACACGACTCAACAACGAGACGACACGCTACGTATACCGCATACTGGCCGTCAAGCATATAATGCAGCATCCGCAGGATTACGGTTTCTTCCTTCGTCCAGAAGACCTCTACCCTTCCCTGCCGACACGCAGCGCAACGCTCAGCGGGCAGAATGTAGACCTTTATGACTTTGCGAAGAAGAACGGGACGACATACAAGATGCTGCGCGAACTCAACCCGTGGCTGACTACCGACAAACTGACTAACAAGAGCGGCAAGAACTACACAGTAAAACTACCTGTAGCCAATGGCACAAGCCTGCGAACCATACGCAGCGACCGCGACAAAGGTACGGGGTTCATCACTAAAATGTAAACTATGCAGAAACTCGAAATACTCGGAGCACGCGAACACAACCTGCAAAACGTCGACATCGACCTGCCCCGCAACCAGCTGGTTGTCTTCACCGGCCTCAGCGGCAGCGGCAAGTCGTCGCTGGCGTTTGACACCATCTACGCCGAAGGCCAGCGCCGTTATATGGAAACCTTCTCGGCATATGCCCGCCATTTCATCGGCAATATGGAGCGTCCCGATGTCGACAGCATCAACGGCCTCAGCCCCGTCATATCCATCGAACAGAAGACCACCAACAAGAACCCTCGCTCAACGGTAGGCACCGTTACAGAAATATACGACTTTGTAAGATTGCTCTTTGCGCGTGTTGCCGACGCCTACTCGAACGTAAGCGGTAAGAAGATGATAAAATACAGCGAGAGCCAGATCCTCGACATCATCGTCAATGACTTTGCCAACAAGGACATACTTGTCCTCGCCCCTTTAGTGCGAAGCCGCAAGGGCCACTACCGCGAACTTTTCCAGCAGGTGGCAAAGAAAGGATACCTGCGCGTACGCGTGGATGGCGAAATCCGCGAGCTGACCTACAATATGCAGGTGGACCGCTATAAGACCCACGACATCGAACTGGTGATTGACCGCGTACGCGTCAACGAGAAAAGCCGACGACGTTTGGAAGAGGCAGTGAAGACAGCCTTCAAACAAGGCAAAGGAATGCTGATGATTCTGGAGAACAGCGACAAGGCGCAGCCGCGCTACTTCAGCCGTATGCTAATGGATCCCGACACGGGCATCTCCTATCCAGAACCAGAGCCCAACACCTTCTCGTTCAACTCACCCTACGGTGCCTGTCCCAAGTGCAACGGTTTGGGTGAAGTATCCGAAATAGACCTCAAGAAAATAATTCCCGATCCCAAGAAAAGTATCCGCGACGGCGGCCTCGACGTTTTAGGAAAATATTCGGCGACCAACTATATGTATCGCCAACTCGAAAACCTTGGCCACGTCTATCATTTCACCATCGACGACCCAATTGAGAGCCTCAGCGATGAAGCTATGAACGTAATCCTTTACGGCACCAGCGACTATATGGGTATACAGATGGACAGCGAGAGCACCTATCGTGGAGGGTTTCCTGGCATAGCCAACTATATCAATGAGATGGCCACAGACGAGCAATCGGCAGCCATACAAAAATGGGCGGCAAGCTTTATGAACACCGTTGCCTGCCCACATTGCCACGGATACAGGTTGAAAGAGGAGTCGCTATGTTTCCTTATCGACGGCAAGCACATCGGCGAGGTTGCAGAAATGAACCTCACTGAATTTTACGACTGGATCAGCGGACTTGAGCCAAAACTTGACAAAAACCGCCGCGAAGTGGCACACGAGATACTGCGTGAAATAACGACACGCACCAAATTCCTGATTGATGTCGGCGTGGGATATCTGTCACTCAACCGCAGTTCAAAGTCGCTAAGCGGCGGTGAAAGCCAGCGCATTCGTCTGGCAACACAGATTGGAGCCAAACTGGTCAATGTACTTTACATCCTCGATGAACCTTCAATAGGTCTTCACCAGCGTGACAACCGACGCCTGATAGACGCATTGAAAGAGCTGCGCGACCTTGGCAACTCGGTCATCGTCGTTGAACACGACCGCGATATGATTCTTAGCGCCGACTATGTTATCGATATAGGGCCCGGTGCCGGCATTCGCGGAGGAAAGATTGTTGCAGCAGGACCGCAGAAAGAGTTCTTGAAACACAAGACGATGACCTGCGACTACCTGAACCGCATCCGCGACATCGGAATACCCAAACGGCGCAGCATAAAGGAATGCAAACACATCATCCTGGAAGGTGCCACAGGCAACAACCTCAAGAACGTCACCTTCGACCTGCCCCTTGGGCTCTTTGTTTGTGTCACCGGCGTGAGCGGCAGCGGAAAATCGTCGCTCATCAACGAAACGCTGCACCCCATTCTCAACCAGCATTTCTACCATTCGCAGAAACGACCGTTGCCCTACAAAAGCATCAAAGGCATTGAAAATATCGACAAAGTGATAGAGATCGACCAGGCACCCATTGGACGCACACCACGCTCCAATCCAGCCACATATGTAGGCATATTCGACGACATTCGCCAACTGTTTGCGCAACTGCCCAGTGCAAAAATACGCGGTTACAAGCCAGGACGATTCAGTTTCAATGTAGCAGGAGGTCGATGCGACACCTGTAAAGGTGCCGGAGTGCGGACCATAGAGATGAACTTCCTGCCCGACGTATATATCAACTGTGAGGTCTGCAACGGCAAACGCTACAATCGTGAGACATTAGAAATCAGATACAAAGGCAAATCCATAGCCGACATACTCGATATGACGATCAACGAAGCCGTTGAATTCTTCGATCCTTACCCCAAGATTGCCCGCAAACTGCAGGCTGTCAAGGATGTAGGATTGGGATACATTACCCTCGGCCAATCATCGACAACCCTAAGCGGTGGCGAAGCACAACGCATCAAACTGGCGACGGAACTGGCCAAATCGGATACTGGAAACACACTCTACATCCTTGACGAACCAACCACAGGACTCCACTTCGAAGACATCCGTGTGCTGCTTGAAGTGCTGCAGAAACTTGTTGACAAAGGCAATACAGTCCTCGTCATCGAGCACAATATGGATGTCATAAAAGTGGCCGATTGGATTGTCGACATAGGACCCGACGGTGGCATAAAAGGCGGAGAAGTGGTTTTCAACGGAACTCCCGAACAACTGGCCAAAGAGAGCAACAACTTCACAGGCATATATTTGAAAGAAGAACTAGAAGCCTGCAAAAAACAATAACATAGATGAACACCCTGCTGACCATAATCTACCTGCTGGGCATACCGCTGCTCGTAATGAGGCTCGCCAAAAGATGGAGCTGGATTGAAAAAGTGAGCCCGATGACGGTGCTTTACCTTATCGGTCTTGCCGTCGCTAACCTCATACCAGCCGACAACGGCATCTTCAACATAGATACCACCACAAACACACTGGCCAGCAACATTGCCGTTCCACTGGCCATACCGCTAATGCTGATGGGCTGCAATATGAACGGTTGGCAGGTGGGCAAAGCACTCAAGGTTTTCCTTTCAGGACTGTTTTCAGTACTTGTTGTCACTATTGCCGGCTACTTTATCTTCCGCGGCAACTACCACGACGCCAAGGGGTTCGCACAAGTCTGTGCCGTGGCAACCGGCATCTACACCGGCGGCATTCCCAATATGGGGGCCATAAAACAAGCCGTGGCAATGCCACACGCGACCTATCTGTACATAACCAGTTACGACCTCATCGTCACAGGTTTATACCTAGTATTTGTAATCTTTTTCGGTAAAACCGTCTTCCGTAAACTGCTGCCTGCACAACAGAACACTGCCCACGGAGAATTGAAAACAGAGGACAACGACAGCGATACAAAAGTCAACCCCTTTGACCACGAACATATCAAGACATCGCTGCTTGCCATCGCTATAACAATAGGAATAGCAGCCATCTCCTATGCCGTGTCACTTATAGCATCAAAAGACGGCGAACCCAATATGACCGTCCTCATCCTGCTGCTCACCACGCTGGCCATCGGAGCCTCATTCCTGCCACCAATGAAAAAACAACAGCACTCGTTTGACATTGGTCTATACTGCGTCTATGTCTTCTGCCTCGCCATAGCCACAGCTTGCAACATTCGCGAGATGGATATTGCCGGCAGCCTACCCATACTCTACTATTTGGGCTTTATCATAATAGGGTCACTGATATTGCAATTCATCTTTGCACGTCTTATGAAAATCGACGGCGATTCAGTAATGGTTTGCTCCGTGGCTCTAATCAACTCGCCACCGTTTGTCCCATTAGCGGCGGCATTGCTTGGCAACAAAAACATTGTAATACTCGGCATAACAATTGGTTTGCTCGGCTATATGCTCGGCAACTATCTTGGCATCGGGATATTCCATCTTCTTATGGCAATGGAATAGAAAAACTCTGAGTCAACTCTGAGTCAACTCTGAGTCGCTAGAGATTTCTGACCGCCGAAATTATGGATTAGGTTTTGAGATGTGAAAATAAAGATTTGTAAGAACTGTTGCAAAACTTTTTTCCACGTGGAAGCCTACCTTTTAGGATATTTTTGTAATTTTGCATTTTTATAACTTAAAGTAAGAAACAACCAACAATCAATATACCAAACGATTATGGCAATGATAAAGACACCCGTGAAGGGTATGCCCGAACAACTGCCCGCAGATATGGAAATCCGCGAGTACGCATTGGGTTTGATTAAAGAGACCTATGGACACTTTGGTTTCAACCTAATTGAAACCCCTGTCATCGAACATATAGAAAACCTCACCAACAAACAAGGTGGCGAGAACGAATCACTGATTTTCAAAATCTTGAAGCGAGGAGAAAAACTCAAAGAATCGGAGAGCAATGACGAATTGTGCGACAGCGGATTGCGATATGATCTGACAGTACCGTTAAGCCGATTCTTCGTCAACAATATGAACATACTACCCTACCCGTTCAAGGCAATGCAATTAGGCAGCTCGTTCCGAGCCGACAAACCTCAGAAAGGGCGTTTCCGCCAGTTCACTCAATGTGACATCGACATTATCGGCGACGGCTCAAATCTTGCCGAAATTGAGTTGATTTCTGCTACTGCTGAGATGCTTCATCGTCTGGGTATGGGCAATTTCAAGATTCGTGTCAACGACCGCCGCATACTGAAGGCAATGTCGGCTGCCTGCGGATTCCCTGCTGAGAAATTTGATGAGATCTGTATTGTGCTCGATAAACTGGACAAAATAGGTGTCGACGGTATTGCAGATTTGCTGCGCAAAATGGAATTGGACGAGAAGGGCATTGGCCGCTACTGCGCTATGCTTGCCGACGGCACCGACTATGAAATGTGTAAAGGTTTTACAAACAAACATATAGGCGAGAGCCTTGATGCTGCAATTGCCGACAATATGGACACCATCATAAACTGTGTGCGTGCCATCGTAGAGGGCAAAGGCGAGATTGTTTTCGACCCGTCACTTGTGCGCGGAATGGGCTATTATACAGGTCCTATCTTTGAAATCGAACTGGTCGACAAAAAGAACTACTCGTTCTCTATTGCTGGCGGTGGACGCTATGATGAAATGATAGGCAAATTCAGCGACGGAAAGATTCAAGCACCAGCCTGTGGCTTCTCTATTGGATTCGAACGTATTGTAACTATCTTGAAAGATAAAGGTTTCAAGGTAGAGCGAAACGGCGAGTCGGTGGCATACTTGTTGCGTCCCGGTCTCGAAGCCGACCGTATACGCGAAGTCATTGTTGAGGTCAACAAACTCCGCGATGAAGGCAATCGCGTGCTTATCAGCCCCAAAGCCAAGAATATCAAGGCACAGATTGAAAAACTTGAGGAATACGGTTATACAAGAATTGTAAAAATCGACAACTAACCAATAATCAGGTCTTCAAGTATAACTTTTGGTACATAATGGATGCCATTCTTGCGATAGTAGGAATGGCTTTCGTTTTCTTTGATGGGTACGAGCTCAAACTTCTCAGCACCTTTGCCTACACATAGTACCGCAACGGGTTCGTAGGGTAGAGCAAAGGACTCTTTCAGTTTGGTCTTGTTGAATGCGCCGATAATCAGGCTGCTGAGTCCCATCTCGGTGGCCTTGAGCATCATCGTCTGAAGCGACATACCGAGGTCTATATCTACCAGCTTGTTCTCTTCCATCGTTGAGCACACGATGATAAAGGCCTCGGGTTCAGTGCCTGGGAATGGCAGATGCAATTCTGGCAAGGCAGCACCCATCTTGATGTTATCCAATACTTTTGTTGCCTCTTCACCCTGCGTCACCAAACGAAAACGAAGCACTTGACGGTTGCATCCGGAACCGATCTTGGTGTTGACGGCGACAATCTGTTGCAGCTCATTACGACTGACAACGTATGATTTGTTGTATCCACGTGTTGAACGATTTTTCAGTAACAATTCGTCAAGGGTATGTCCCACACGTTTTGTAACAGTCTTTTTGCCAAAAACGGCATCGTATCTTTTTTCAAGGTAGTTGTCTGCCATATATTGTATAAAGTTTAAAGTTCTGAAGGATGGGTTTATTGTTTTTTGATGCATTTGTACATTCGGCAAACGCCAAAGAAGATTTTGCGCTGGCGCACTTTACAGCCAGTTTTTTCAAGCATCTGGCGCATTTGTTTCCCTTTCGGGAACCGTTCAATCGATTCGGGAAGATAGGTGTATGCCTCGCGGTTTTTGGCTATCTTCTCGCCGAGCAAGGGTATTATGCAACGTGTATAGAGATTATAGAATGGTCGCAACAT
>JAEEGL010794250.1_pt1 | contig 26676 bp, 22 predicted proteins | sample 9134231 | NCBI WGS metagenome assembly JAEEGL01 (sample SAMN16246548, study PRJNA631951) | gut metagenome | biome: gut microbiome; feature: rumen; material: fiber-attached | host: Bos | place: Iran: Karaj | collected 2018-10 | reverse complement strand
TACAATCTTAAATATTAAATCTTCACTGATTCGTTTTTGTTTTTGACCTTTTTTAGCCATAGAAAAAGTACCTCCTTAGTTGACTTAATTCTAGCACATACTTCTTTTTTTATGTGTGTCAACTAAATTGGGTACTTTATCGATTTAATCCTTTTTTATTTATCTAATATTTATTGTGTATATATATTAATATAAAAAGTATTGCTAAAAAATATTAATTATTTTGGTATGATAATATTAATCAAATATATATGGTTAGAGGGTGAACTGTGAATAATATTAAAAAGATAAGGGAAAAGAGAAATATTACTCAAATTAGGTTAAGTACAGGTATAGATGTTTCTCAAGAAACGATTAGTGCTTATGAATCTGGCAGGGCTATGCCTAGTGCTGAAACGTTAGTTAGAATTGCTGATTTTTTAAATACTTCTACAGATTATTTGCTAGGAAGGATTGATAAAGATATTCCATTTAAGCAGATAATGAATGAAATAGTTGACGAAGATATAAACTATTTGTTAAATAATTATGCTTGTTTAAATCAAAGTCAAAAGAAAGATTTATTATGGTTTAGTGAAGCGGTAAAAAGCAAAAAATAAAAGCATAGAGTGTTTGATCTCTATGCTTTTTAAATTATAAATTAATTTAGCTTAGCTCCACAATTAGGGCAGAAGTTTGATCCATTTGTTGGAGTCCCACAGTTAGGGCAGTATTTTGCGCCTGTTACTGCTCCTCCAACAATTCCGCTTTGATTCTGAGCATTTTGGTTAGCGGCGTTCATAGCAGCTCCTCCAGCATTTTGTGCCATATTTAATCCTGCAAATCCCATCATAGCACCATTTTCGTTATTAGCGGCAGCTTTCATTGCATCAGCTGTTGCAGAAGCCATTAATCCTGATTGAAGATTAGCGTTTGCAAAAATGTTTGCATCATCAATTTTGTTAATTCTTTCCATTGATTTTTCGGTAACGTTTATATCACCTAATGAAACGTCTGTGATAATGAAACCATATTTTTCTGTCCAATCTTTAAGTAATTCGTTGTTCATTTGATTAGATAAGTCTGAGCCATAAAGTCCCATGTCACCAAATGATACTTTTTTAATTCTCATTACTTCAGATATTGCTTTAGTTAATTGTTCAGAAAATTCAGATTTTAATTGATCTCCAACTATTTCTGAAAAAGTAACTTCATCTTTCGGATTAGCACCAATAACTGTGTTAACAAGTTTTATTGGGTCTTCTACTTTGTAAGCATAGTCACCGAAGAATGTTACTTCTATAATTCCATATTTTTCATCTGTTATTTTTTTAGGTTGTGGAGATCCAAATTTGTTACCGGTAACATTTAGTAAGTTAACATAGTAAACTCTTTGGTCTCTAGCTGTTTGTCCTCCATAGGTGAAACGGCTACCAATGGTTTTTATTGTATCAAGTAATCCCTTTCCAAGTCCTCCTGTGAAAATACTTGGTTCAGAACTTGTATCATATATGTATTCTCCTGGTTCGGCAGAGAATTCTGCCACTTTCCCGTTATCTACTAGCATCATTGCCCATCCTTGAGGTATAGCAATTTTAGAACCGTTTGAAATAACTCCTTCGCTTGGCTTTTTATTTCCTTCGCCGTGGCTTACTTCTCCACGTGCTATTACTACAGTTTTTTCATCAACTTTTGGACAAGTTACAAACTCCTTAAACTGATCTCCAAATGCTGAAGCTGTAGATGATGTTAATGCTTTTATTAATCCCATAATTTCCCTCCAATTTAATATAGTATAGCTTTCTAAGTTATACTTTTCTGCTTAAGGTAATTATATAATTATATAATTTCATTTTCAAGGTTTCATTTATAAAACTTGATAATGACTTGATAATTTGTTATTATTGTTAATAATAAAGGGTGATAATTATGGAGAGGAAGTTGTTATGGATTTTATGTGTTCTATCGATTCTAACATTTACGACCTCTTTATTTACCACTTTATTTATTTATTATAATGACAATAATCATACCAAGGTCAATTCTAATTCTATTGCTAATAAAAAGACTAAATATAAAAAGAGTATGATTGTTTATGAGCATGGAAATCATGTGGATCTTAGGAATGTTGGGATTGGATTTGGCAATGATTATTTATTAAAGATTGCAAATGATAATTCAGATGAAATTAACTACACAATTAAGTGGGGCAATGTTATAAATGATTGGAATTCTAGTGATTATCAAAACTTTGTTTATTCAATTAATTGTGATAATGGTGTTATTTTGGATAATCAAAATATGCCTTTTTCTAATGAAGATAAGGATATTGTTTCTTCACTTGTGATAGGACCTAATAAGGAAGTTAGTTGCAAGATTAGTATTAAGTATAATGGTAATTATATAGAGCAGTCTAATAATTCATTTGCTGCTGATATAGGAGTTTTAGTTAATAGTTAGGGCGTGTTGTTATGGAGGAGCAAAGTAATTTTGCTAAACAAAATAGAATAATTGCTGCTTTTGAAAGTAATGAGAGAAGGATGAAAAGAGTACTATTAGCAATTATAATTTGTGTAATTTCATTATCTTCTGTTATGTCTTTGACTTTTTCATACAAGGCTTATAAAGAAGTGAAAGGTATTGTGAATAAGCAGGTTGATACTGCTAAAGAAGAGATATCATTTGAAACCTTGGTTGTTTCGTATTCTAATGGTAGCTTGTTAATGTGTAATGATGCAGGTTGTGGAAATACAATGATTAGTATTACTAATGAAGGTAATGATTCTGCTTTTTGCAGTATTAGTTTTGTTGATACTGCTGGAGATGGTACGTATTATGAGTATTTATTTACTTCAGCGGATCAAACACTTAAAAACGCCGTTCCAGCTGCTAATGTGATTGCAGTTAAGGAAGTAGAGATAAAACCTGGTGAATCGAAGGAGTATTCCGTGGCTTTAAATAGTATTGACGGCATTAATCATGATAATTATCAAATGAGATTACAAGTGGATTTGGATACAGGGAAGAGTATGCTTTTGGAATAATGTTATTAAGAATAGAAGGATAGTATGGCTGAGGTAGTTAAGAATAAAAGCGGTATGTTGGGCAAGATTTTAAAAGCACTATTGAATATAGTGATTTTTTTGGTGGTTATTATTGCTGTTGTATTGGTATTATATGTATTTTCTGCACAAGTTCATAAAAATGACCGAAATTATAAACCGTTTTTATCTTTTTATACTATTGTTAGTCCTAGCATGAATCCTGTTATAAAAGTATATGATGTAGTAGTTAATGCAAGGGTAGCAACCCAAGAAGACATTGAAGTTGGAGATGTAATTACGTATATATCAACAAATGCTACTTCTGAGGGCATGACTATTACGCATAGGGTTGTAAATATTTCAAAAGCAGACAATGGCGCTTATGAATATCAAACTCAGGGTGATAATAATAGCGAGCCCGATGGGGTGTTGGTAACTTTTGATAATGTTATTGGCAAAAAGATTTTTGTGATACCACAATTGGGAAGAATTCAATTTTTGTTAGCAAATAAAAAAGGGTGGTTTGTATTGTTACTGATTCCAATACTCTTATTTGTTTTCAAGGATGTAACAGATTTAATTGAATTGTTCGGTTTAAGAAAGAAAGTTGATAATGTAACAGGTAGTGTTGAAGGGTCTTTGCCATTTTTAGATAATCAGAAAGATAATCGACATAAAGAAATTCTAAAAAGAGAGTTATCGATTCACCAGGTTAAAGCAGATGCATTAATAAAAAGGGATATTGAAGGGGAAGGTTTTTTAGAACCTTATTCTGAGATAATTGTTGATGTTGGTAAACCTGTTTTAGTTAAAGAAAATGCCGATGTAGAACCTATGAAGATTATTAAAGCAGATATAATTGAGGGTGATCAATTGGTTCCAAATACAGATGATGAGGAAATTAATGAAAGAATAAGAGAAGCTCAACCGATTCTTTCTCCTGTAGAAATATTGGATTCAGATGAGTTGACAAAGAAGATTAAGTATTATGATAACAAAGTTGCTGAGTTGAATGACATATTAATTAAGCTTGAAAAAATGACGAAACTAAGAGAGCAAGAAAACCAAGGGGAAAACAGTGTTGTTATAACTAATTCCGATTTGGAAAGAGGAAAAGAAAAGAAAGTTAATAAAGATCCTAAAAAGATTGTTGATAATTATTTGATTGGCAGAAAGATTAGAGTAGTTAACTCGGTGGAAGCTCAAAAAAGAAAGAATAAAAAACCAAAAGAAACGGCTGAAAAAATGCTGTTAGGCAAGGAGAAAAACGGGGTAAATGATCGCTTGGTAATAGAAAAACCTCAATCAATGGATTTGCCAAAGAAAAAAGAAATTACTCTGGAACAAATTAATAATGATGCTAGCTCTTCTGCTATCGAGGTAAAGCCAGAAGAGATTGCGAAAAAAAAGAAGAAAATGACTACTTTGGATGTTATATTAAGGGATTTAAATACTATTAACAAAAAGGAAGATAATGATTTATTATTTAATCCCAAAATGATAAAGAGGGTAGATAGTAATAAGAAGGAAGAAAAGAAATCTAAAAAAGAAAAAAAGGGAAGATTTATTTATATTGTTAAGGAGAAAGACAAGAGAAATTAGTGATTTACATTAATTTCTCTTTTTGGTATAATCAATACATAGTAATAATAAGCGAGGTGTTTTTTTCGTGGAAAATAAAACTACTACAGAAAAAGTGATATTAGTAAAGGATAGTATGCCAAGAATCTTATGTAATTTGGCTGATTTAGGTGGCAAAGGAAATATTATCACGAAAAAGATAAATGGTATTATTGAAGGGCGTACGGCCAGAATAGGTGAGCTTGAAGAAGAGTATGCAGATGCATCAAAAAAACTAAATGCTGCTATAGATATGAAGAGTACGTTGAGTTTGGGGCCAGAAGCTTTTGAAGAGTTTATAGCTTCTTTTCGTAGTAATAAAGTTTTACTTAAATATCTAGATGCTTTGGGTGTTGGTAATGTTTTGGACCCAGCTATTGCTGCTCATCAAGAAGAAGAAAATACCAAGAAAAAAGCTAATGAGTGTGCAGATAATATCAGTCGTTATGATGATATGAGTGGAAAAATGGCCGAAGAAAAGCGAAGACTAACTAACCAATTAGAAGAGCTTAAAGGCGTGTTAAAAAAGGCAACTGATGCGGCTAAGGATTTAAAACTTGTACTTCAGTCTGCTATGGATAATAAGGTTGGATCGTTAAATAATGACTTCTTGAATAAGGTTTTAGAACCTGTTTTTGCAGCCGCTGATAAGGTGGGGATTAGATTAACAGAGGATAATACTGATTCTTTTGTTAAAAAGGCTTTTGTTGGTTTATTATTTCCTGACAAGTTAGAGAAGGACTTTGTTGAGGCGACGGATGGTACGGCAGGCGATTTGCACTTTGTTGAGGCTGATGGAAAAGTTAAAAAAGAAGAGCCTGGTATTGAAGCTGTCTCTTTGACGGGAATTTCAATTGACGATGCGGTTGAGGAACCTAAATATGATAGTGAAGACGCAGAAGAAGCAAAAGTCTTAGAAGAAGATAATACCACTTCTGATTTGAATCCTTTTGAAGAGGTTGAATCTGAGGATATATCTTATCAGGCTCAGGCTGATGATGAAATGAAAAAGAGTAATACTTCAGAAGTGGCAATTGAGGCTGATGAAGATATTAATGAAGCACCGGTTAAGGATGGCAACATAGTATCAAATTCAGCCAAGGATAAAATGAATGATGTGGCTAAAGAATTGGCAAACGAAGTGCTAGTTTTAGATGAGTCAAGGATGAATCCTCAATTGGCTGAAATGGTTGAAAAATGTGACAAGGAAGTCTTGAATAAAAATGTTGAGACGTTAAGGGCTTTACTTCCGGATGATTCGGAATTGTATAATACTATTAATGTAGATGGAAAGCCTTATTCTTATGTTACGGATGTTGATTTGGTTTCAAAAATTAATTATTTGAGAGGTTTAGGAGTTACTGATCATGTTATTGCTTCATCAGTTCAGTTACACTATCTTGTATGTAATTTAGCTAAATTAAAAGGAGAAGTTAAAACAATAGAACAAAGAGAAGGAAATAAAGACTTTAAATTTGATCCTAAATATATACCAGTGTTTAGGTATGGTGTTGAAAATTTGTTTAAGGCATTGGATGTATTAGCTGGATATGGAATTACGTTAAATGATAAAGAATTAGATCCTAATATGATAATTCTTGCAAAATATTGTGATAATGTAGGACCCGACATGGAAGTTCTTGGTAGAAATAGTATTAGTTTGTTGAGAAAAAATGGGACTTATGAATTGGGAGTATTTGTAAAGCGCTTTGATGAATTAGAAAAGAATATTGGCAATATGGTTGAATCTAATGTCGAGAATTTGTTGTCATCACCAGAAATACTGAAATATAATACAGATGTAGTATTGGAAAGATCTTCATATTTGGTTGAAAATGGTTCGGAACCAAGTCCTAAGATAATAACTGGTCCATTTAATAGACAATTTGATCATCCGCAATTATCTTCTCTTCCTAGTATGGAAAAGAATAATGAAGAGTTAGATACTGTTAATCCTTTGTGTTCTATTATTCGAGAAATATTAGACAAGGCGTATAAAGACGGAAGTATTTTTAGAGCTGTTGAGTTGTCTCCAGAAGCTGCTGATATAATTCAAGAGTTAATGGGTAAATTCGAAGCTGATTTTGGAGCTGAAGCGGTTAGTGAAAGAGCTTATAAAGTGGGAGACTTGTTAGTATATAAGCATAAATTTGATAGAAATTTGACTTATTTGGTCAGTGCTTTATTGGATAGTGGAGAAGACTTGTTGGCTGAAGCTGATGAAGTGTTACTTGCTAGTGCTTTCTATAATTCGCAGACTCCATGGAAAACTCTTGTTGATAAGGTTATGAGACACGAAGGTAATGAGTATCAGAGAGGAGTAGCTGCATAATGGAAAATGAGAATAAAAAGGAAATGGTAGTTACTAATAATATAGGATTTGCGGATACAAGTTACTCTTTTATTGAGAATCTTGGTTTTGATGAAGAACATATTAAAGAGCTTGAATTGTTGTCTAAAGAGGCTATTGAGTTATTAAATGAAGAAAGAGAAACTGTGATTAGAAATATTTCTTATTTGAAAGATTTGGGAGTGTCTAATTATCAAGAAGCTTTTTTAAGATTTTATAATATGTTTTTGATGGAACCACATTATTTTGAAGAGATTTTTTCAAAATATGATAAAGATGATTTAATAGCTAAATTAGAAAAGAATGTGGCTATAATGGAGTATTTATAAGAAGTACATTTGTACTTCTTTTCTTTTGTGTTAAGTGATATAATTGGATTGAGGTGCAGCTATGAATTATTTAGAAGAATTAAACGACAAACAATTAGAAGCAGTGGTTCATGTTGATGGGCCGTGTTTAGTGTTGGCTGGGGCTGGCTCTGGTAAAACTAAGGTTTTAACTACTAGGATTGCTAGACTAATTGATTGTGGAATTCCTTCTTATAATATTTTAGCTATTACTTTTACGAATAAGGCTGCAAAAGAAATGAAAGATAGGCTAGAAAAGATTGTTCCTGGTAATTATGCTTTTGTTGGTACTTTTCACTCTCTTGGAGTAAGGATTTTGCGAGAACATGCTGATATAATGGGATATGATAAGAATTATTCAATAATAGATAGTGATGATGCTTTGTCTATTATAAAAAGAATAATGAAAGAGAAGATGATTGGTAATAGTGATATTACACCATCCTTTGTTAGGAATAAAATTAGTAGTATAAAGAATGATATGCTTTCTGATTCTGAGATAGATAATTATTTTTCATCTGGTAATGATGTCATAATAAAAGAAGTGTTCTATGAGTATCAAAGAATACTAAGTCAGAATAATTCTGTTGATTTTGATGATTTATTATTGTTGCCTGTGAGAATGTTTATGGAACATAAAGATATTTTGGAAAGTTATCAAGATAAGTTTAAATATATTTTAGTAGATGAGTATCAGGATACAAATGAGGTGCAATATAAGTTGTCTAAGTTGCTGGCTAGTAAGTATAAAAACATCTTTGTTGTTGGGGATCCTGATCAGTCTATATATATGTTTAGAGGTGCTAATTTTAGAAATATTCTAAATTTTGAGAGGGATTATAAAAATGCGAAAGTTATTCCGTTAGAAGAAAACTATCGATCAACTAATACAATATTGGAAGCAGCAAATTCTGTTATTAAGAATAATAAAGAGAGAAAAGAAAAAAATTTGTGGAGCAGTAAGGGTGATGGCTGTAAAATAAAGTATTTGCGTGCTTATGATGGAAGACACGAAATACAGTTGGTGCTTGATGAAATTAAGGAATTATATCGAGAGGGATATAGTTATAGTGATATTAGCGTTTTGTATAGAACTAATGCTCAAGCCCGTTTGGTTGAAGAGATGTTTTTGAAGAGTAATGTTCCTTATAAAGTTGTGGGTAGTTATTATTTTTATAATAGGAAAGAAATTAAGGATTTGATATGTTATCTTCGATTAATATTAAATAAAGGTGATGAAATAAGCCTTAGGCGAGTTATAAATGTGCCCAAAAGAGGAATTGGAGAAGCGACTCTTAAGAGACTTGAATCTTTGGCTAGGGACCAAGGCATTTCGATGTTTGAGGCGATGAGTAAAGGAAAAGAATTGGCGTTTAAGGAATTAATATTGGACTTAATTAATGATAGTGAAAATTTATCTTTGACTGATTTAATTGAAGAAATACTGAGTAAGACGGGAATTCGAGAAGAATATGAAAGCACCAAGTCTTTAGAGAATGAATTGCGTTTAGATAATTTAGAGGAATTTAAATCTATTACTAAGACGTTTGAAGATAGGACGGGGTCTGTATCTTTAGAAGATTTTTTGGAAGAGATATCATTGGTAGCTGATATGTCTGAACACCAAGAGAAAAATGATGGTGTAACATTAATGACTATGCATAGTGCTAAAGGATTAGAGTTTAAGGTTGTCTTCTTAGTTGGTATGGAAGACGGTATTTTTCCTCACCAAAATGCTTTTTTTGAGTCGCAAGGGTTAGAAGAAGAAAGAAGATTGTGCTATGTAGGGATAACAAGGGCTAAAGAAAAGCTTTTTCTAAGTAATGCAAAAAGAAGAATATTATATGGAAAAGATGTAATTAATCCTCCTAGTAGATTTATAGCAGAAATAGATGATTCTTTGATAGAAATAGATAATAAAAATATGTTTGAAGAGGAAAAAATAGATAAGAAGAAATATTATAAAGATGAAGATGTAGATTTTAGTGATGGAGATATAATAGATCATGATGTTTATGGAAAAGGTGTTGTGGTTAGTATAAGCGGTGATATAATAACTGTAGCATTTAGTAAAAAGTATGGCATTAAGAAGTTATTAAAAAATTATAAGGGTATAACTAAAGGATAGGAGTGGAATTATGGAATTAGTTATTATGGCAGCTGGAATGGGAAGTCGTTTTGGAGGATTGAAGCAAATTGCGCCGATGGGGCCAAATGATGAATTCATTATAGATTATTCGGTATTTGATGCAATCAGAAGCGGATTTGATAAAGTTGTTTTTATCATTAAGGAAGAGAATTATGATGTTTTCAAGGAAACAATTGGAAGTAGAGTTGAAGGACACATACCTGTAGAATATGTTTTTCAAAAGATAGATGATATTCCGGATTGGGTTCAGATTCCTCAAGATAGGGTTAAACCATGGGGAACAGCTCAAGCAATATATGCTGCAAGAGATGTGGTAAAGGATAATTTTATTGTTATTAATGCTGATGATTTTTATGGTAAAGAAGCATATGAGGTGGCAGCAGATTTTCTTAAGAATAAAAAAGAACACGAATATGGGGTAATAGGATACAGAGTTAATAATACTTTAACAGATAATGGGGCTGTTAAAAGAGGTCTTATTGTTCAAGAAGATGGACTTTTGAAGTCGCTGATAGAGAGTTCTATCGGGAGAGATGATAAGGGTATAAAATCTACGCCATTAGCTGGGGGAGAGAGTATTTATATTACAGAGGATTCTTTAGTATCAATGAATATGCTTGCTTTTGATGTCTCTTTATTTGATTTAATAAAAGAAAAGATAGAAGACTTTTTTAAAGATAATGCTAATAATCTGGAAAAGTGTGAGTTTTTATTGCCAGATATATTAGATTATGCTAACAAAGAGAAGATTGCGGACGTTAGAATAATAGAAACGAATGCTAAATGGTATGGGGTTACCTACAAAGAAGATACCGATAGTGTTAGGAATGCTATTAAGGATATGATTCAGGAAGGGAAGTATCCTAATGATTTATGGAGATAAGTTGTTAAAAACTTATCTTTTTTATAGTAAATAGTCATAATGAATGATATTACTTGCTTTGCGGTACCAAAATATACAATCTGTTTAGTAACAATAGTACAGAAAAAGTCAATGCGATAGAATTGCTGTAATATGCGAAGGGGTGTTTTATTTGCTTGATTGCTTAATGTGTTATATTGTAGTATAATTTAATTACTCATGAAGAGGTGGTATGTGATGAAAAAATTAAAAAGGCTTTATACTGAACATAGGGTGTTTGCAATTTTAATGGCTTTAGTAATCGTCTGTTTTGTGTTAATCGGAACGGTTTTAATGCAATGTTTTTATGTTGGAGGAAATAAAAATAAGTATGGAGATCGGTTAAATGGTATTGATAAAGTAAAACTATCATCGGCTTTTATAAAAGATACTGAAAGCAAGTTGATTTCAGAAGAGATAGTAAAAAAAGCGGATATAATTGTGACCGGAAAAATAGTATATATATCTATGAAGTTTGACGCTCCTACCACTTTGGTAGAGGCCGAAAGTATTGCTCAAAAATCTTTGGATTATTTTAAGGATGAAGAAAAGAATTATTATGACTTTATGTTTACTTTGAAAGAGGATTCAACAGAAAGCTCTGAGGGCTTTTTAATAAGTGGATCTAAGAATAAAAATGGTTCTGGTTTAGTATGGAATAATAATACTCCTATTGTTGAGAATACTACTGAGTCAACGGAAAAAAGTGATGGAGAGTAATTATTATGACAAAAGAAAGAAAAAAGATTGTTCTTGTCGCCATAATTATAATAAGTATCTTTGTGGCTGTAGGAATTGGGACCTATTTGATATTACATGATGATAACAAGTTAGATGTAAAAGAAAAGGAATGGATAGCGGATAATAGCAATAGTGTTCAAAGTGTTTATGTGGTTAATAATATTGACATATTAGGGAAAAATGGGTCGGGAGTTTTGTTTGATTTGTTAGATTCTTTAAAAAAAGAATATAGCTTAGATATTAATCCCATTACTTATAATACAGGAGAACAAGCAGGTGAAAGAGCCTTTAAAATTACTACAGAAGTTGGTAAGAATCAAACGGTAGTTTTTAAAGAACATTTTGTTTTGGTTAGTAAGAATATGAATTCTATTAGTTCTTTAAAGCAACTTAACAATGTAAATATTGGTGTTGTTGCATCTGATGAGGGAAGTATTAAGAATTATTTGAATGGTATTAATGTTTCTATATTACCTTATGAATCTTCTACTAAGTTGTTTGAGGCTTTAGAACAGAGTCAAGATATAACATATGCTATAGTTCCTTTAGAAGAAAGTTTATCTTCTATTCTTACTTCAAATTATTATGTAGATTATCATATTAGTGATTTCAACAAATATCTAGTATATGAGAAAAAAGATGATGATGTTTTCAGTTCTATAGTATCAAAATTTATAGCTAATTATTTGAACGATGGATTTTGGGATTCATATAATAAGAATCAATTAGATACTTTTTTGAGTGCTTTATCGGTTTCAGAAAAGGATTATATGAAGGTTACAGCCAAACCATATCAATATGGCTTCTTAAATAATAGCCCTTATGAGGTTTTAACTGGTGGATCTTATGGGGGAATTGTAAGTGAATATATTTCAAAATTTAGTGATTTTAGTGGAGCAGAGTTTGAGTTTACTAGGTATAAAAATTATAATAAGTTTACTGAAGCAATTGCTAATAATAAGATTGATTTGTTTTATAATTACTATGATCTTAATACCGAATATAACAGAATAGAATCTTTAGATTATATTTCTTTTGTTGTTATTGCTGCTGAGGATAATGACATAGTTATTAATTCTGTTGGGGCGTTAGGAAATACACCAATATATGTTCAGAAAGATAGTATATTAGAGAAATATTTGGATAATGTTGGGGGCTTAAAAGTAAAGAATTATAGTAATTTGGATGATTTAAAGAAAATAGTTAAGAAAAAATATGTTGTAGCTATGGATAAAGCTTCTTTTGAGTATTATAGCAGGTCTTTCTTGAGTGGGTATAATGTAAGATATGAAAATGTTTTAAATGATACTTATAATTTCTATGTAAAGAAAGATAATGAAATATTCGAATTGTTATTTTCAAAGTATATTAATACTTTAGATCCTAAAGAGATGCAAGTGAAAGGTATTTATAATCATTCATTAACAATTAAGTCTGGGACTATTATTGGTAGAATTGCTCGTTATGCGTTGTTAGTAGTATTTTTTGTAGTATTATTATTGTTATTATTATATAAATCTACTAAGCAAGTAAAAATAGCTAAGAAGATAAAAAAGGAAGATAAAATAAAGTATATAGATCAATTGACTTCGTTAAAGAATAGAAATTATTTGAATGATAGTTTGCCGGGATGGAATAAGAATTCTATCTATCCACAAGCAACTGTAGTTATAGACTTGAATAGGATACAAGAAATAAATGATAATGATGGATATGATAGTGGAGATAAGCAAATAAAGGCGGCTGCTAATGTGTTGGTTAGGACACAATTAGATAACTCTGATATAATTAGGACAGATGGTAATGAGTTCTTGTTATATTTAGTTGGTTATTCTGAGAAACAAGTTGTAAGTTACATAAGAAAGCTTAATAAGGAATTTAAAAAGCTACCATATGATTATGGTGCTGCCATTGGGTATAGTATGGTTTTAAATGACGCTAAGACGTTAGAGGATGCTATTAATGAATCTGTTGATGATATGAAAAACAAGAAAATAGAACAAGGTTCTACTGGAGATAGTGGTTATGGCAAAGAAGCATAAGGGGCGTTTTTTGAAGCGTTTTAAGGCCTCTATTACGAGGCCTGAAATGCTTGTTTTGCCTGGGCAAATTGCTTTCTTCTTGTTTTTGTCTATAGTTCCAACAATAACTTTGCTTGGTTATTTTTGTGCATATTTAAATATTTCTGGGGAATTAGTTAATTCTTTTATAGGTAATACTATAGGTGAAAACTATGCTAGTTTACTTGTGCCTATTATTAGTTCAACGAAGATTACGCCGTCATTCTTTATACTATTGGGTGTTGGATATTTTATAGCTTCAAATGGGATGAGTTCTATGATAGTTGCTTCTAATATGATATATGGTATTAAAGATTCTGGTTTTATTAAACGTAGGTTTAAGGCGGTTGTAATGGAAATAGTAATTGTAGTGTTATTTCTATTTGTTATAATAGTTCCATTGTTTGGTAATAGTATTATTAAGATACTGCATTATTTAAATTTAAATGTTGAGACGACAGAAATGATTGTAAATATTTTGAGATTTTTAAAAGGCCCTTTTTCTTGGCTAGTTATATTTATATTTGTTAAATTATTATATACGATGGCGCCGGACAAAAGGATTCCAAGTAAAAGAGTTAATTTTGGAGCGTTATTTACTACTGCTGGTTGGATATTGGGAACATTGGTATATTCTTATTATATAAATCATATTGCTAATTATTCATATTTCTATGGTACATTAGCTAATTTGGTAGTGCTAATGGTTTGGATATATTTTTTATCTTATATATTTGTTATTGGTTTAGCTATGAATTATCATGAAGAACTAGAAGTAACTGGATTTGTAGATGTTATTAAGATTATAGAAGAAAGTGCTAATAGTGCGCCGGTAATGACTGATAAAGATGTGAATAAAGTGGCTTCCAAAAGGAAAAAAAGTAGGACTAAAGAATAGAATTTTTTGTTTATGTGGATATGGGGATGAGGATGTATGAAATATGATGAAATATTTGATTATTCAGAGTATTCTGTAGCTGCAAATTATAGAGACTATGTCAGTGATCCGAATTCGTTTTTACCATATTGTACTTGGCCCGGAGTTAAGCTTTACATTGGTATTGCCAATTATGATTTTGCTATTTTGGTTAAGGATCATGATTGTTTTTTCCCTGTTATTATTTATGAAGAGTGGCAAAAATTGCCTAGTATGTATCAAACTTATTTAGAAAGAAATATTGATGGAACAAAATATTGTTTTGCTACTATAAAATATGCTTTTTTTCTAGATAAGAATGGAACTATACAAAATGATCCTGATGGAGTTTATATTACTTCTACTGTTACTAAAGGGAAAGGGATAAGAGCTCTTAGTGGGGTGTTTACTGATAAAGAAATGCTTTTTATGACGGGTGATGAAAAGTCTTTTACGATATCTGATCTGGTTAATGGAGTATTTTCTTCTTATTCTGTGAAAACTTATTCTTCGAAGGAATTTTAATTTTATGTAATTATTCTATATGAGTAATTACTTTTTTTATGGAATATTGTTATAATAAATATTGGTGATTGAAATGGAAGAAGTTATAAAATATTTAGTAAATACTTTAAAGTTAAGTGAGCAACAGATTAATACGGTTTTGGAAATGTTGGCTGAAGGAGCTACTATTCCTTTTATAGCTAGATACAGAAAAGATAAAACTGGGAATTTAAATGAGGATCAAATTAGAGCAATAGAAGAGCAATATAAATATCAAAAGAATTTATTGGAAAAGAAAGAAGATGTTATTAGACTTATAGATGAAAAAGGAATGCTTACTGATGAAATAAAAGAAGCTGTTATGAAGTGTACTAAGTTAACGGAGGTTGAAGATGTTTATAGGCCTTATAAGGAGAAAAAGAAAACTAAGGCATCTGAAGCGTTGAAAAACGGATTAGAACCTTTAGCGAAGATGATAATGGCCTTTCCTGTTAAAGGAAGTTTAGAAGAAATGGCAAGTAAGTTTATTAACGAAAATGTTAAGGATACTAATGCAGCATTAGAGGGAGCTGGGTATATTATTGCCGAATGGATTAGTGATAACGCTTCATATAGAAAATGGATAAGAAATAATGTATATATGAATGGTACAATTACTTCCAAGTTGAAAAAGAATGCCGAAGATGAGAAGAAATTATATGAGATGTATTATGATTTTGTTGATAGAGTAAGGTATATAAAACATTATAGGATTTTAGCATTAAATAGAGGCGAGAAAGAAAAGGTATTAACTGTTGGTATAGATATGGATGATGACGCTATTCAAAGTTATTTAGAAGGGAAGTTAATAAAAAGTAATGAATCGTTTGTGGTGGAATTGGTTAAAAATAGTATAAAAGATTCTTTGAAGAGATTGATATTACTAAGTATTGAGAGAGAGATAAGAAGTGAGCTTACTGAGAAAGCAGAAAGGTTAGCAATTGATACTTTTGGTGTTAATTTAGAACACTTATTACTTACTAGACCATTAAAAGGGTATAAAGTATTAGGTTTTGATCCTGGATATGTTAATGGTTGTAAGTTAGCGGTTGTATCAGAAAATGGTTCTTATTTAGATTCTACTGTTATTAAACCGTTTTTAAACGGTAGTAAACAGGAAGAATATATTAAAGCGAGTAAGTTAATTGTTAAGAATTTAATAGAAAAGTATAAAATTGATATAATTGCGATTGGTAATGGTACTGCTTCACGTGAGTCGGAAAAATTCTGCGCTGAGATGATACAGGAATACAAACTTCCTTGTAAATATGTAATTGTGTCAGAAGCTGGAGCATCAATATATAGCGCTTCTAAATTAGCTATTGAAGAGTTTCCTGATTTAGAGGTGGAAAAAAGAAGCGCTGTAAGTATAGCAAGAAGATTGCAAGATCCACTATCAGAACTGGTTAAAATTGATCCCAAGTCGATTGGTGTAGGGGAATATCAATATGATGTTAATCAAAAAGAATTGGGAGAGGCATTAGATTTTACTACTACTAAAGTAGTTAATGAGGTAGGAGTAAATATTAATACTGCTTCTAAAAGTATATTAAAGTATGTGTCGGGATTAACTAAGTCGGTAATAGATAAGATATATGATTATAAAGAAAAGCATAAAATAACTACTAGGGAAGAAATAAAGAAGATTAAAGGTATTAGTGATAAGGTATATGAGCAGTCAATAGGTTTTTTAAGAATACCAGATGGTACTAATCCTTACGATAAGACAGGCATTCATCCAGAGAGTTATGAATTGACCTCTAAATTATTAGAGATACTGGATTTAAACATTAAAGATATAAATGAGGAAAAATTTAAAGAGATTTTAAAGAAACAAGAACCACTAAAATTATCAAAAGAATTAAATAGTGATATATATACTGTGCAAGATATAATAAAAGAGTTATTAAATCCAGGATTGGATCCGCGCGATACTTTAGAAGCTCCAATTTTGAAAAGCGATGTATTGCATATAGAAGATTTAAAAGTAGGAATGGAATTACAAGGAACAGTACGTAATGTTGCTTCTTTTGGAGCTTTTGTAGATATTGGATTGCATGATGATGGCTTAGTACATATTTCTAAAATGAGTAAGTCTTTTGTAAAAAATCCTAATGATATAGTTAATGTTGGAGATATAGTTACTGTTTATGTAAGTGATATAGATTTAGTTAAACAAAAAGTACAATTAAGTTTAATAAAAAATTAAAAGGAATTAATCTAGTGATTAACTCCTTTTCTTTTTAGTACTCTTTTTAAAGATAAAGTGTAATATTATACCAATTATAATTCCTAGTAAAGTATTAAATAAAACTATGTCTCTGTATAATGTCATCCAAGTAATAGAACATTCTGTATGGTTTTTTCGAGACCAATTAGCAACTACTTGATATTTATTAGAATATCTTTCTTCTAATATATCATAATCATTTAACCAATGTTCTTCATAATTGTTTGCATCTTCAGTTATATCGTGATTCCAATCTTCTTCACAATATTTTTTATCTTTTATACAGTTATTAACCGTGTTTAACCATTTTTGATTTTCTTTAATACCTAAACAGGAATAAACTAGAACGACAATTGATGTCAGTGCTAAAGCTATACTAGTTGTTAATAATATACTTTTTAATAAACTTTCTTTCATTATCTTTTTCATATTATCACCTCTATTGTGGTAATTATAACTCTTTTTGTGTTACATTTATGTATTTTTGTTTTTGATATATGTAAAATAGAATATATAAAATAACTGTCTTTAATGGTATAATATATTATAGTTGGTGATTAGTGTGAAGAAAAAAATAAATCCTTTTGTGATATATAGCATTTTTTTATTATACTTTGAATTGATAATTAAGTATATTATGTTGAAAAAAGTTATAAATATTGGATTGATATATTTAATAATATTTTTATTGCCAGTATGTTTATTATTTACATTTTTGAGCAAGTGTTTTAATAAAACATTGAATAAGATAATGATGTATGTAATTGTGTTGTTATTAACTGTTTTTTTTGAAGTGCAATTGATTTTTTATAAGTTATTTTCACTACCATTTTCATTTTCAACTATAGGATTGGCTGATCAGGCTTTAGATTTTGTAAATATAGTTAAAGATACTATTGTAGGTCATATTGTTCCATTTGGTTTATTATTATTACCATTTGTTGTATTAGTTATATTGAATATATTTAAGATAATCAGTTATAAAAAATATTCTAAAGGTAGTAGCTTTGCTTTAGTGATGATGTTTATAGTATCTTATGTTGTTAGCTTTGGATATTTACTACCAAATAAAACAGAATATAATTTGTATTTTAAAACAGATGACCCTAGCTCAATTATAGATAATTTTGGTATGGTTAATTATATGAAAATAGATCTTAAAAGACAGATTATGGGATATGAAAATGATATAAAGATTGAAAAGATTAATAAAATAGATAACAAAAAAAGTGATGATGATATTCCAGAAGAAATAGTATATAAAGATAATGTTTTAGAATTGCAATTTAAGGAAAGTAGTAATAAAGAGATTAATTCATTGAATGAATATTTTGTTAATTCTATTCCTACTAAGCAAAATGAATATACGGGTATGTTTAAAGGAAAAAATCTTATTTTTATATTGGCTGAAGGATATAATGAGGTTGCATTAGATGAAAATAGAACGCCAACTTTGTATAAGATGGTTCATGAAGGATTTAATTTTACAAACTTCTATTCACCAGTGTTTTTAAGTACTACTGGGGGTGAGTTTCAAGCTACTACTGGTTTAATACCAACACAAGAAACACTTAAATTATGGAAGCAAAAACAACCTGGTGTTTATTTTGCCTTAGGAAATGCCTTTAGCAAGCTTGGTTATAGAGCGCAAAGTTATCATAATTGGACGTATACTTATTATAAGAGAAATATAACAATGAAAACTTTGGGATTTGATAATTATACTGGAATAGGAAATGGTTTGGAGAAAAAAATACGTTCAAACTGGCTGCCAAGTGATATTGATATGATGAATGCTACTACTTCGGATTATTTAGGGCAAGAAGGAAATTTTGTAACTTACTATGTAACAGTAAGTGGGCATTCTCCTTATAATAGTAGTGATAATATTGCTAGACAGTACTTAGATCAAATAGATGAATCTTTGCCATCACAGGCAAGATATTATTTAGCATCGCAAATAGAATTAGATAAAGCATTGGAAGCTCTTATAAATAATTTAAAGGAAACTAATGAATTGGATAATACGGTAATAGCAATGGTTGGTGATCATTACCCATATACATTAACTTTAGATGAAATGAATTCGATTGCGAGTTATACTAAGGATGAGATAGTGGAGATTAATAGAAGTAATTTCTTTATATGGAGTAGTAGCATGGAGAATTCTATTACAGTTGATAAAGTAGGTAGTCAAATCGATGTTTTGCCTACGTTATTAAATCTTTTTGGGGTTGATTATGATTCGAGATTAATCGTAGGTAAAGATATTTTGAGTGATTATCCTGGGTTGGCAATTTTTTCTAATAGAAGCTGGGTAAGTGATTATGGAACTTATTTTGCCGGAGGTAGATTTGTGCCAAAAGAAGGAAAAGAACTGGATAATCAAGATGAGCATATAAAAGAAATGAATAATAGGGTAGCGAATGGTTTTAGTGTCAGTAAAATGGTTATGAATAGTAAGTATTATGATTATATACTAGGGGAGTAGGTGTTAATATGTGTGGAATTGCCGGATATGTGTCAGAAAAAAAGCCAAATAAAAAAGTGCTGAAAGCAATGACTGATAGAATTGCTCATAGGGGGCCAGATGCAGAAGGATTCTATTTGGACGAGGTGTGTGCTTTAGGTCATAGAAGACTATCTATAATAGATTTGGCTACTGGTGATCAGCCCATGTATAATGATGACAAGAGTGTAGTTGTTGTCTTTAATGGAGAAATATATAATTTTAAAGAATTGAAAAAAGGTTTAGAAAAGAAATATAAATTTAAAACTACTTCTGATACGGAAGTTTTAGTACATGGTTATGAAGAATGGGGACATGAACTGACTAAAAAACTAAGGGGAATGTTTGCTTTTGCTATTTGGGATGTTAATAAAAAAGAGCTTTATTGTGCTAGAGATGGTTGGGGAATAAAACCTTTCTATTATTATGAAAATAATGGTACTTTTATGTTTGCATCTGAAATAAAAGCCTTTTTAGATCATCCTGATTTTGAGAAAGAATTTAATGGGGATATTTTGTCTGCTTATTTGTGTTTTAATTCTACTCCTACTACAGAAACTTTCTTTAAAGGAGTAAAAAGGTTAGAACCGGGATATGAATTGGTTTATAAAGATGGAAAAGTAAGCATTAATAGGTTCTTTAAGATGGAATTTGCTAGTACAGATCAGGATATGGATAAAATAATTAAAGATATTGAAAAAGCTATGGAAGATTCTGTTAAACATCATGAAATAGCGGATGTTGAGGTTGGCTCGTTCTTGTCGAGTGGAATTGACTCTTCTTATTTAGTTTCTCTTGCACGGCCTAATAAAACTTATACTGTTGGATATGATAATCCTAAATATGATGAGATATCTTATGCTAAGGATTTGTCTGAAAAGCTGGGAATAAATAATGTTTCTAAGAAAATAACCAAAAAAGAATATATGAAAGCCTTCCCTAGTATCATGTACCATATGGATGAACCACTTGCTGATCCTTCGGCTATAGCGTTATATTTTGTTGCACAAATAGCAGCTAAAGATGTTAAGGTTGTAATGTCTGGTGAAGGGGCAGACGAATTTTTCTGTGGTTATAATACATATCGTGAAGAGGTAGATCAATCTTGGTATATGAGAATTCCGTATCCAATAAGGAGAGTGGCGTCCGGAATTGCCGGATTGATTCCTGAGGTTAGAGGATTTAATTTTGTATATAGAAGAGGAAGAAAACTTGAAGATGTAAATATTGGCTTGGGTCGAATTTTTAGAGATAAGGAAGCACAAGGATTGGTTAAGTTAAGCAATCAGATTAATACTAAAGATATAGTTAAACCGTTTTATGAAGAGTATAAAGACCAACCTAATCTTGTAAAAAGACAAGTTATTGATTATTACTTTTGGTTGGTTAGGGATTTTTTACATGCTGTAGATAGAAATACTATGATGTTTGGCCTGGAAGCTAGAACACCATTTTTAGATAAAGAGGTATTTGAGGTCGCTAGAAAATTGCCTGATTATGCTAAGGTAAATAAAACCACAACCAAAGTAGCATTAAGGCAGGCTGCAAAAAGTGTTATTCCAAATGAAGCCTATAAGAAGAAAAAGTTAGGTTTTCCGGTGCCTCTTAGAGAATGGATTAGAGAAGAAGATCTTTATAATGATATAAAAGAGAAGTTTAATAGCGATACTGCTTCAAAATTTTTTGATATCAAAAAAATTAATAAACTATTAGAAGAACATAAAAATAGAAAGAAAGATTGTTATAAAAAAGTATGGACTATTTATTCTTTTTTGATATGGTATGAACAGTTTTTTGTATAGGAGAGGCAAATGGAAGAAGAAGCATTAAAAGAACTTTATCAGGAATATTTAGATCTTGTCTTTGAAATCAGCTAGTATGAAGATGGTGAAAAACAAGAAACAAGGGATCTTGCTTTACCGCGATTTGTGATTGAACATGATGGTAATGATTCTTTAATAAAGGATAGTGATGGTAAACTTATTAGTGTTATTAAAAATAAATATATCTGTGAAACAGGATATCCTGGATTATTTGGAGTTAAAAGTAATAATGGGGGTGCGTTTGATAATTATAGTGTTAGTTATTATATAGATTTTAACGATAGGCGAGTATGTCCTCTTCGTGGGAGGTTTAACACTTCAAAAGAATATACTTATGGAATTAGTTGGACTAGATTAGGAAGAACACATTATTATTTTTATAATGACGCTACTGGAGCGTATGACACTCTTATGTATAAACCGCTTGTATTTGAATATGAGTTTGAAAATGGAGCATATACTGAATTCATAGGGCAAATGACTATTTTTATGGAAAACCAGTATTACAAATTGTTTATTGATGATGATGGTAAAATATTTTTGTATAGAAAAAGTTTGGGTACGTATGATGAATTGGCTTATAATAAGACTGATAAACAGAGCGGCAATCCTGAAAGGGATTTTATAGCACTGGATATTAATTTTGATAAAAATATAATGAAAATAAATGATAATTATTATTATATGACTCCTAGTGAGGTAATAGATATAAGTGGTATGATGAAGAATAAGAAATGGAGCAGATCTATTAGAATAAGTCCTGTAAAAGAAGAAATAATGCCTTATGAATTATTTAAAACTAAAATGAAAAAAGATGAGAATTTTTGGAAATTATTAGTTAGCGAAATTAAGGAATTAAAACAAAAAAAGTATATTGAGGATTTAGAGAAAGCAAAAGAAATTCAAGAGCAAGAAGAAATATTAAGAAAAACTAAAAGAGCCAAGGAATTGTAGGAGTTAATTTTGGGCGCGATGAAAGAATTAAAAGAATTAGGGGATTTATCGATAGTAGGAAGAATAAAGGTAGACGAAGATCTGCTATTTATAAAAGTTGGAGATCACCTAGAGCTTAATCCATACTTTATAAGTTTTCTTAGTTTGATAGATTTTACTTTAATAAGTTTTAAGAATGTAAAAGTTTCCGAATTAGATTTTAGTGGCTCAAATGCGCGTATCGATCCACAAATAGTATATAATAAAGATATGAGTCGTGGTAACTACTCGGGTTTAGATTTTACCTCGGCTTCTTTTAAGGGCGTTAATATTAGTGGTAGTGTTTTTACAGATAGTCTTATGGATTTTACTGATTTTACTGAAGCTATAAAAGATGATGATACTGTAATTGAACGTCATTATTCCTTTTAAAAAAGAATCGATAATATATCGATTCTTATTTTGTTCCATAAATTCTATCTCCAGCATCTCCTAGGCCTGGGACTATATACTTATTCTCGTTTAAATAATCGTCTATGTGTGCTGTATATATAATTACATCTGGATGTTTTTTTGTTATTGCTTTTAAACCTTCTGGGGCAGATATTATTGATAAAAATTTAATCTTTGTTACGCCTTTACTTTTTAGTAAGTCGATTGCATCTATAGCTGAGCCCCCAGTAGCTAACATAGGGTCAATAACTATTACTTCTCTTTTTTCTATATCTTTTGGTACTTTAAAGAAATAGTTTACTGGTTCGAATGTCTCCTCATTACGATACATTCCTATATGTCCTATTTTAGCGTTGGGCATTACGCTTATTACACCATCTAGCATTCCCATACCGGCTCTTAAAATTGGAATGAAAGCATATTTGTTTTCATTTAGTTTACCGGTTTTCATTTTGCAAATTGGCGTTTCAATTTCAACTTCTTCTAATTTTGCATCAGATAATGCTTCGTAACATAAGAAAGACGCAATTTCTTCTATTAGTTCTCTAAATTCTTTTGTTCCTGTTTTTTTATCTCTTAATATTGCAAGTTTATGCTCTATTAAGGGATGCTTCAATTCATGTACATTTTTCATTGATATTTTTATTTCCCTCTTTTACTCTTATTATCTTTTTTTAGTTCTGTTTTAATTTCATCTAGTATTTCATCTTTTAATTCAATTGTTAATTCTTCCTTAATTGCTTTTTTTAGTTCGTCAATTTTGGATGCAGCTTCTTCTTTAATTTTTTTGCTATCTTCTTTTATTTCTATAATTGCATCTTCTTCAAATTCATCTGGAATTAATAGATTAAGTAAGATACCAGCTATTGCAGCTAGGCTCATTCCGGAAATTTGTACTGATAAGCCTTTGCCTGTTGCGATTGAGAATGCAGCTCCTCCTAATCCTAAAACTAACATTGCTGACGCTATAATGATGTTTTTGTTAGCTGAGAAGTCTGTTTTATTTTCTATTAATACTTTCAAACCATTGACAGCGATGAATCCGTATAATAATAAACATACGCCTCCTAATACAGGATTAGGTATAGTTTGAACGATTGCTGTAAACTTTCCAAGGAATCCAAGGATAATTGCTAAAACAGCTGCGATACCAATTACTCCAACCGATGCATTTCTTGTCATACCTACGACAGAGGTGTTTTCGCCATATGTTGTATTAGCTGGTCCACCAAGTAAGCCGGCAACAAATGTTGCTAATCCATCACCCATTAGAGTTTTATCTAATCCTGGATCTTGTAGAAGATCTCTGTCTATTATTGTGCTTAGAGCTTTGTGATCACCAATATGTTCTGCCATTGTAACTAAGGCGATAGGTGCCATTGTCAATGCTATTAAAATATTTGGTTTGTAGCTAACAAAAGGTATGTGGAATTTTGGTATTTGGAACCATGTTGCAGCTTTTACTGCTTCAAAGTTTACTAAGCCTAATACGCAAGATGCTAAATATCCAACGACAATACCAACTAAGAATGGTATTATTTTGAAGAATCCTTTTGCTCTTGTCATTATTAATGCTGTTGTTAAGAATGTTATTAAAGCAACTATAGGTCCTTTCCATGCGATACCTTTTACAGGTATGCTTGTATCAAATATATTTCCTACAGCACTACTTGCTAATCCAAGACCGATAATCATAATCATTGGTCCGATAACTATAGGTGGTAGAACCTTGTCTATCCATGCTTTTCCGGCTATTTTGATAATGATAGATACAATTATGTATATTATACCTATAACCATTATTCCGGTCATAGCACCTGCTAATCCGCCGCTTATTCCGCCTTTGCTAGCACCTGCAATGTAAGCTGCTGAAACGGGTGCTATAAAAGCAAATGAGCTGCCAAGAAATACTGGTGATTTTGCTCTTGTACAAGCGATGTAAATTAAAGTTCCTATTCCGGCAGTAACTAGTGCAACAGCAATTGATAATGCTTCTCCCTTTACTCCGGCACTTTTAATTGCAGCATTTACTAATATTGGCACTAATACTGTTGCTCCAAACATTGCAAATACATGTTGTAAAGCTAAAACTATACTTTTGCCAGCTGGTGGCATTTCGTCGATGTCGTACATCATTTTTTTCTTTTTCATATAAATCTCCTCCTTCTTTAGGGTTGATACTTTAAAAAAAGAAGATATTTTTGCGCAAAATATCTTCTATATAAATAAAACGATAGTAGATAGAAATAGGAAAACTAGCCCTGCCATTAAAGTATTAGGAACTTTAGTAATATCTTTAGTTGAACTATTTTCTCCAATAAATCTACTCATAAATCCACCCTTATGAAGAATATAATATAAAAATTAAAAAATTACAAGATTTAAAATGGTTATTTTTAATTTTTTGGTTTAGTAATAAGTTTTATGTGGTATATTATGTTTAGGTGATATTATGATAAATGTTAAAATTGACTCTCGTAAAGTTTCTGAAGGCGATATTTTTGTTGCTTTAAGAGGGTCTGTTGTTGATGGACATAGTTTTATTAATAATGCTATTGAAAATGGAGCTGTAAAAGTTGTTGTTGAAGAAGATGTTGAATGCAGCGTTCCAAAAGAAATTGTTAAAGATACTGGAGAATGGCTTACCAATTATGTTTCTAGTAATTATTCAAAGGATGTTAATACTATGGATATATTGGGAATTACCGGTACTAATGGTAAAACAACTACTGCTTATTTAACTTATCAAATGCTTAATAAATTAGGAAAGAAAACTGCTTATATAGGTACGATAGGTTTTTATATTCCTGGAGAAGATGTAGTGGAATTGCCAAATACGACTCCTGATATATTAGATTTATATGAATTGTTATTAGAAGCTAAAAATAAAAAATGTGAGGCAGTAATAATGGAAGTAAGTTCACACGCTCTACATCAAAAGAGAGTTGAGGGACTTAAATTTAAAACGGCAGCATTCACTAATTTAACTCAAGACCATCTTGATTATCATAAGACGATGGATGATTATTTGAATGCTAAGCTATTATTGTTAAAACAATTAACCGGTAAAATGGTGGTCAATGTAGACGATCCTTATAGCAGTTATTGGTTAAATAATTATAAAGAATGCCTTACGTTAGGTAAAAAAGGTACTGATTTTGTTATTAATTCTTATTCTAATACCGATAAAGGTACAAGGATAGATGCTTCTATATTTGGGAAGCAATATGATATAGAAACTAATTTAACAAGTAGTTTTAATGTTTATAATTATTTGATGGCTTTAGCAATGGTTAATTCTTTAGGATATAGTGTGGATAATATTATTGATATTACTAAAGATATATATCCGCCAAAAGGTAGATGTGAACAAATAAAGGTTGGCAAAGGAAAAGCAGTAGTTGATTATGCTCATACTCCTGATGCTGTAGAAAAAATAATTGATGCCTTTGTTGGTACAGTGAAAGGGAAAGTAATTACTTTAATAGGATGCGGTGGAGATCGTGATCCTAAGAAAAGACCTCTTATGGGGAATATAGCTGCGACAAAAAGCGATTATGTTGTTTTCACTTCTGATAATCCGCGTACGGAGGATCCACAAAAGATTATGAATGATATTTTGGCTGGAGTAGAAACAAATAATTATGAAGTTGAATTGGATAGAAGAAAAGCTATAGTTAAAGCTTTAGATATGATTAAAGACGATGATATTGTTCTAATATTAGGAAAGGGTCATGAAGATTATCAAATACTTGGCCGTGAAAAAACCCATTTTGATGATGCTGAAGAGGTTAGAAAGTATGCTGAGGGGAAAAATTAAGGTATAAAACTATAAAAGTGGGCATTAATACTTGCATTATTTGGAAAAATGTGTATAATTAAAGATGCCTACTTTAATTGCAGGTGTAGTTTAATGGTAGAGCTTCAGCCTTCCAAGCTGATAACGTGGGTTCGATTCCCATCACCTGCTCCATTAGATAATTCTGTTCGAACTATTCGGACATTAAATAGAAATCAATCTCAAAGGGATTGATTTTTTTGTTGTATAAAAAATCAACCTACTCTTAAAAGAAAGGTT
>JAEEGL017178588.1_pt1 | contig 26678 bp, 34 predicted proteins | sample 9134231 | NCBI WGS metagenome assembly JAEEGL01 (sample SAMN16246548, study PRJNA631951) | gut metagenome | biome: gut microbiome; feature: rumen; material: fiber-attached | host: Bos | place: Iran: Karaj | collected 2018-10 | reverse complement strand
GATAGACAATTATTAGTTCATGAGCCAACTCCTATTACTGATTGTTATGTTTTTTATAATACTTGAGAAACAACTCATCCTATTTATCTTTATGATGGAGATGGTTTATATTTTATTGATGATACTATTGGAATAGTATTTCAAAGATATTATAAAAATTTTAAATCAATTATGAAGGAGTTAGAAGTGAAAAAAATTTTTTGTGATTTTTGTGAAAAAGAAATTACTAATAATAAAGATATTTTTTATATAAAATATAGGAGAATAACGGACTATTCAAGTGCAAAAAATGAAATTTGTAAAGAATGTTTTGACGATTTTCTTAATTTTATTGATATTAAAAAACTTAATTCTAAAGAAGGAAATTAAATGATAAAATATTTTTGTGACTTTTGTGATCAACAAATTTATGATAAATATAATATTCGTAAAATAACTTTTGTTGATAGAGAAGATGATTTTTATGACAATATTCATTGTTATGAAATATGTTTAACTTGTTATAATAAAATGAAAAATTTAAAAGATACCTTAACAAAAGAAAAATCATAGGGCAAAAAACGATAAATACAATATATTGATTTTTATAAATAAAGATATAACAAAAAATACAAGATTTTGTATAGGAGGTTTTTATGATCATTCTTTTTTCTCATGGGTGTCCTAAATGTAATGTTTTAGAAAAAAAGTTAAAAGAAAAAAATATTAATTTTATAAAAGAAGAAACCTTAGAAGAAGTTATTGACAAAGGATTTTTAACCGCTCCAATTTTAAAAGTTAATGGTAGATATATGGAATTTGGAGAAGCTATTAAGTGGGTGAATAGTCAATAATGAAAATTAATATTAAATTATCAAAAAACTTTACAACACAATTAAATCGCCTTAATGAAAAATATGGCGAAGATATGGCTAAATTAAATAATTTAAGTGATAATGATTTAGATTTTACTGATTTTATAGATAATTTTATAGATGAAGAAACCGTAGCAGATGCTTCTGTTGATGGAAACGCAAATGTAGGACAAAAAGATATTGTTACTATGATTAATGAAATGTCTAAAGCACATCAAAAACTTTTAGCATTTAATAAATTATATTATGAAATGCAAAAGAAATATGGATTTAAAGAAGCAAATAAATGGTTAGAACTTGAATGGACAAAAGCATTAGGTATGCATGATGCACATTCATGCACAGAGATATTTTACTGTTTTGCATATGATTTAAAAGACTTAGCAGAAAAGGGACTTTATTTTATAGAAAACTTTAATGCGCAACCTCCACAACATCTTGCCACGTTTGTTGATTTTGTAAAAGAACATTGTTCTTACGCAAGCAATAGATCAGCAGGAGCAGTCGCATATCCAAATCTTATTCCTTATTTTTATTATTTTTGGAAAAAAGATATAGATAGTCATTATATGGGACTTACAAAAGAATATGCAGAAGATTTTGCAAGACAACAGATTCAAAGATTAGTATATTCTTTAAATCAACCATTTCTTCGTAATTCAATTCAGAGTGCTTTTACTAATACGAATATATTTGATCATCCATATTTTGAAGCAATCTTTGGAGGGGCAATATTTCCAGATGGAACTTTTATGATCGATTCAGAAGAAGAGATTATAGAGTTTCAAAAAATCTTCTTATCAGAAATTAGCGAAATCCGTAATCAAAATATGATGACTTTTCCAGTAAATACAATTTCTTTACTTACAGATATAGAAGGACATTTTGTAGATGAAGATTTTGCAAGATGGGCCTGCGAACATAATCGTAAATGGAATGATAGTAATTGGTTTATAGATGATAATGTAACTTCTTTATCTTCTTGTTGCAGGCTTAAAAATAACATTCAAGAACTTGGCTATACTAATAGTATTGGTGGCGCCGCATTAAAGGTTGGATCAGTTAAAGTTTCCACTATTAATCTTGCGAGAATTGCTTATCAAACTAAAAATGAACAAGAATATTTAGCTCTTTTAAAAGATACTGTTGAAACAAATTGTAAAATTCTTGACGTTCAAAGACATATTATTCAAAGAAATATTGAAAAAGGTTTGCTTCACAATTTTGATACTAAAATGGTTGAAATGAAGTATCTCTATAGTTCACATGGAATACTTGGTTGTTATGAAACAATGAAATACTTTGGATATACTTATGAGGATGAATTAGGTAATACATATTATAAAGATGAAGCATATGATTTTGGTCGTAAAATCTTTAAGATTATTCATGCCGTAAAAGATGCTTTTCTTGCAGACAAAGATTATCATATGAATCTTGAAGCAATTCCTGGAGAAACAATGGCTGCAAGATTTCAACATGCAGATGAAATGCTTTATCCAAAGAAAGTAGTGAAAGATCTCCCTTTATACGCAAATCAATGGATTGGATTAGGAATTAAAACCACTATCCAAGAGAGAGTAAAAATAGCAGCCGCTTTTAGTGAATATTGCTCAGGAGGTGATATTCTCCACGTAAACGTTGATGCACCTTTTGATTCTTTTGATAAAGCATGGAATATGTTAAATTATATAGCTCAAGCAGGAGTTAAATATTTTGCTTTTACTGGTAAAATTAATGCTTGCAAAAATAATCATGGATTCTATGGAGATATTTGTCCCATATGCAGCGAACCTGTAGATACTCAATATTCCAGAATAGTTGGATTTTTTGTTCCAATTAAAACTTGGTCAAAAACAAGAAAAGCTGAATTCGCAATGAGAGAATGACATAATATCAATGAATAAAATAAAACCTAAAGAAAAATATTTATACAAAATTACTAATTTAATAAATGGAAAAATTTATATAGGTCAAACTACAAATCCTAGCAGAAGATGAACACAACATAAAAATAAAGCTAAATATCTACATGATAATTATCTTGTTCATTTAGCTATGCATAAATATGGTATTGAAAATTTTTCTTTTGAAGTTTTAGAAAAAACTAAAAATTATGATCAAAGAGAAGATGAGTTAATTAAATATTACAACACAAAAACTCCAAATGGATATAATATTTTAGATGGAGGATCTAATTTTGTCGCCTTTGGGGAAGATAACCCAAGAAATACTATATCTGATAAAACTGTTTTATTAATTATAAATACATTAAAAGAAAATAAACTTTCTGATAGAGAAATTGCTAAAAAATATAATACAACAGATAATATTGTATCAGATATTAATCATGGATTAACCCATATTATTTTTGGAGAAAAATATCCTATTAGAGTTAAAAGAGGGAAACAAAAATTAACCGAGATCGAAGTTAATGAAATTAAAGAAATATTAGAAAATACTTTAACAAGTTATCAAGAAATTGCAGATTTATATAACGTTTCTAAAGGAACTATTTATCATATTAATAAAGGATTAACTTTTAAAGAAAATAGAGAATATCCAATAAGAAAGGCTCATCGTGTTAATTAAAGGATTGATTGATGAAGATATTGTCAATTATAAAAAAATCTGTATGACAATAATGTTTCCGAAGTGCGACTTTAAATGTGGAAAAGAACTTTGTCAAAACAGTCCAATAGTAAAGATGAAAAATATAGAAATAAGTTATGCGGCGATTGTTAAAAGATATCTTAATAATCCGATATCAGAAGCAATATGCTTCCAAGGCTTAGAACCTCTTGATAGTCCACATGACTTATTTCTTTTAATTGAAGAATTTAGAAAATATACTCAAGACGACATCGTTATATATACTGGATATTATTGAGATGAAATTTCTACATACGTTGCTATGTTATGGGATTATAAAAATATCATCATTAAATATGGTAGATATATTCCTAATCAAACTCCACACTACGATGAAGTATTAGGAGTATATTTAGCAAGTGATAACCAATATGCAGTAAGGATATGTTAATGAAAGATACAACTAAAACTTGATTAATCACAACAGTAATTATTTGATTTTTTCAAATAATTAGCTTTTTTGGAACCGCGAGTTTATATTATCTTTTTACTCTAGTAATGAATATATTTTTTAATATAGAAGTTCCTTTTTCTTGACAGTATGCTGTAGGAATATGATTAATTGTATGGATTTTAAAAACTCTATTTGGAGGTCTTGACAATCAACTTTTTAAAACCAAAACATAAAAAAAATGGGTAATATTAAGAAAATATCTCAATATTACCCTAGTTTTTTTATTTGACAAATCAAAGTAAAATATGATATAATAAATAGAAAGAAAAAAAGAAATGAATAGAAAATTTGAAACTGGTATTAGTTTATATGAATTAAACAAACAAGCTATGCGGCAATTACCTCCGCAATCTCAAAAAAAATTACAAAAAAGTTTAACATCTATTGGTGTTTGATTTGGAACTTTTAAGCAAGAAGATAGATGATTTATGCTATTATGTAGAGAAAAATATGATTATACAGTATTTCATTTTAAAAATCCTGATTATAATCAAGGAGTATTAAATTTAAAAGAATGTATTGAAAATAGAGGACAATTATTTGCAATAGATTATTTTCATAAAGAAAATGCCTATGAAATTTGGATTAGAAATCCAGAAACAAAAGAAGTTTCTTTATATATGTTATTTAATTGTGCTCCTATGATTATTGAAATTTAAGGAGTTTTTATGCAAATTGTGATAAATGTAAAACCAGAATCTATGTGTAATATTACTTTTTTTGATGGTGTAGGTATTCAAATATACCCACCGCATAATCTTTGATATCAAGATATTATTCCTTATATTCAAGATATTTGTGATGAACATGATATTAATTTAATTAATATTATAGGACCTAATACTTATATTCAACGTTTAAAAGAAAATTTAAAAGTAGTTTTTCCAACTGTTAAAATTGTTTAAAGAAAGGGAAAGAAATTGATTAAATTTTTACTTAAAAATACTGCGGAAATTTATGTAACTACTGAAGAAGACGCAAATAAACTACACAAAGAAGTAGAACAGTTTGCTCATGATAATGGATATACTCTTTCCTCTTGGACTCAAACTTATCGTTGCAAAAAAAGTAAAGGTGAAATTGAACTTGAATGGTTTGTATGTAAATATGTTATTATATTTAATGATGCAAAAGAACCTGAAATTGGCTTAAAAAATATTGAATTTAATATGATTAATTCTAATGATGCACTAGGGGAGGAATAAAAATGCCAACAATTAAAATTAGATATATTGAAAAAAGTAATCCTAAATTGCAAAAAACAAAAATTGGTTCTTGGATTGATTTATATTTAGCAAAAGATATTGAGTTAGTTTCTGGTCAACGAGATTACCTTCCTATGGGAATTGCTATGAAACTACCCATAGGATATGAAGCTATAATGGCCCCAAGAAGTTCTACCTATAAAAATTGGGGACTTCTTCAAACAAATTCAATTGGTGTAATAGATTCGACTTTTTGTGGAGATCAAGATGAATGGCAAATGCCTGTTTTGGCTACTAGAGATATAAAAATTCCAAAAGGAACACGTTTATGTCAATTTCGTATTCAAAAAGAACAACCAGATATTAATTTTCAAGAGGTAAAATTTTTAAATACTAAAAGTCGTGGCGGATTAGGCTCTACAGGACAATAATTATGATATATCAAAAAATTTATAATAATTGAAAATATGAACCAGATATTTTTACTTATCCAATAAGTCCTTTACAAAACAATTTTCTTCCAATAATTAATAAAACTTGTTGTTGTATATTAGCTGGTTCAATAAATTGCTATTATTGTCAACGAAACCATAATAAAACAAAAGTTACTACAAAAATTGAGGATATAAATGAATAAAATTTTAGCTTTAGATAATGCTTTGGCCATAACAGGTTGATCTATATTTGAAGATAAAAATCTTTTAGATTATGGAGTTTTTAAAACAAGTGCAACAGATTCAATAGAAAAGAGATTAAATAATATTTATGTTGAAATTTCTTCTCTATTTAAAAAATACAATTTTAATAATTTATTTTTTGAAGATTGTCAGCAACAATCAAATAAAAATGTTCAAACTTTTCATAAATTATCTATGGTCAAAGGAATAATTTTATACTGATGTGAAATAAATAAAATTCCACATACAATTTTATCACCTTCTCATTGAAGAAATATTCTTAAAACAGAATATAATATTTCTTGAGGGAAAAATAGAACAAATCAAAAACAAGCTGCAAAAGATTTTGTAAAAAAACATTTTAATTTAAAAGTATCTGAAGACGAAGCAGATAGTATTTGTTTAGGATTGGCAGGGATAATTGAAAATGCATCTAAAGAAACAGCATTTTAATAATATAATTGCAGGAATTTGTATCATTATTATTTTAGTAATAGGAGGATTAACTCTTTGGACAATATCAAATAATACTTTATATAACGTTCCTCAAGATAATATTATTGAGCAAACAGATACGATAAAAACAGAATCTACAAAAAAAGTTCCACATATAAAAGCAGGCTCTAATGCTGTTACATATTTTGATATTTTAACAAAAGAAAATAGAGAACAATATTTAAAATATCAAACAACTAATAGATTAGAAGATCGATATGCAGAAACGCTTCAAGCTGTACAATTAGCACTAGCTCAATATGATATTCCTTTTGATATTGAAAAATGTTATTCAGAATATTTAAATAATATTAATGAAGTTAATAAAGACGAAACTTCAATTGAAGGAATTTTTGGACCTGCGGGGACAGTAAATCTTATTAATCGTTATTTAGAAGACGATGGATATTCTTTAAAAGCCGTCACTACTAATGAGTTAGATACAATGGAGCTTGTAAAAATTATCAATAATCATTGGCCTATTCTAATTTATTATACTAACCAACCGGAAAAAGTTCCTAATGAAATAAGATATTGGCCTTATGCAGAAGTCTTTTTAGGATATACTACAACAGAAGATACTATTACTCTTTTTCACCCAATATTAGGAGAACAAACTTATTATTTAGAGCCATTTATGAAAACTTGGACACAATGTGGACGGCACTTAATATCATTTTTTAGATAAAAAAAAGGGTACATTCTTAATTGAATGTACCCCTTTTTTTTATTTATCATTTTTTATCGTTTAAAGATTGTTGCAAAGCTTTAACAGAGTTACGACCAAAGTAACCATCTACACCATCTGGTCCTATATCATACCCTTGATTTACAAGTCATTGTTGAATAGCTTTAGAAGTATCTTTTCCTCAATATCCATCGGCTTCAACACCAACTTTTTGCTGAATTTTCTTTACTAAAGAAGAACCGCCATCATCATAATTTATATTACCCATAGCAGAATGATATTTTTTATTGGACAATATTTGTCCATCAATTGAACCATCTTCATAAGATCCTAATTGATGCTGTCAGTCTATTATAGTATTTCATCCTCCAATACCATCTACATCGAGAGTTCCACCATCTCTATTATTTTTTGGAGAAGTATCTACATTTGGAGCAGGAGTAGAAGGAATATCAATGTTCCCATTATAAGGAGGTCGTAATACATAGGCAACATTTCCCATTTGTCGATAAAGTTCTTTAACAGCATTACTAATATTTCCTTCTATTGCCGGAAAACCAGTTCCATCTCAAGATCCGGTTGCAAAACCAATATGATCAGTTGCAGAATCTCAGTCTCAATTATAAATAATAATGTCCCCATATTGAACAGAATATTTATCAACTTGATAATTAATAGCTCCACCATCTAAAGCAACATCAGTATTAGCAGATGGGAAACCTTTCATGACAACGCCTCCTTGATTTAAACACCAAGAGACAAACATACAACACCATCAAATTTCTGTAGAAGGACCAGCTAATCAATCTTCTCCAGTAAGTTCTGCCATTCAACGACCATATTTAGAACCTCGTTCTGGATCATTAGGAGCATAATAACCTAATTCTCCATACGCCGCATTAATAACATCTGCGGCAGTTCCATTAACTGTTTTCTTTTCTTCTCTTGGAGAAGATTCTTCTTTTGTTTTATTTTTAGAAGAAGTTTGATTTTTTATTATAGAAGGATAATCTATAACACATCAATCTACATCTGTACAACCTGAAACATCGTCATAAAAAATTTGTCCGTCCGAAAGTCGCATAGTACCTTGCTGTCACATTCCAATATCTCCAGCTTCATTAGGTCAAGTAGCTTTTCATCAGGCAATTCAATTTGCATACTTAATAAGTTCTTGATTATTAACACTATGTAATCAAGCACTTCCTCCAGTATAAAGACCTGCATAATATCCTCGATTATTTAAAGTATCACAAAAACTTTTTATAACATTTGTTAAATTATCTCGACTTAATTGAAATTGAGCTGGATCTTCTACATCCATATAGCAAGGTAAATCATAATCTTTATCGCCAATTAAATCAGCAAAATGATCGCCATCTTTTTTAGCTTCTCCAATAGAAGTGGTAACAGTATAATAATAAAAACCAATATGTAAACCTGCGGCTTTAGCTTTACTATAATTTTTTTCAAAGCGAGGATCTGTATAACGTCCTAAACCAGATTCGTTTCCTCCAGCTTTGATAATAACTCCTCAAAGACCTCGTCTATCTTTTCATTGTTGAAGATTAATATCTTCATCTCAATGAGATATGTCAATTACTAACTCTTTCATAATAATCAACCCCTTATTTTAAATGTTGAGGTTGTAAAGAATCTTTTTCTTCTTCACTTGATAAATTTAATATATTGGAAATAGCTTCATATACACCGGTCGCAGCTAAACCACTAATTGCCCCAGCAACAACCATTTCATAACTAAACACGCCTGTTGATCATATATTACTAATTATTCCTGTAATCATTAAAATTAAAGGAATAAAAGGATTAATTACATCTGTTTTAACAGCGTGTTTAAGAACATATCCTAAAGCTCAACATCCAATAACAATTAATGGAGAAATTAAAGTTAATACAATATCAATATCAAACATAATTAATCCTTCTCTCTTACTTTATTTAATCACCAATTACTTCATTTAAATCAATAAATAATTGAGCTCTCTGTTTATCAGAAAGTTTAGGATATGAATCAATTACGTCTTGAATATCTTCACCACGTTTAACTCGGATAATTGCAGCTTTTTTAATTACTTTATAAGCAGCTTGAGATACCATTACAATCAACTCCTTTTATTCAATAGGCTCTTCTGGATTATCGATTGGTTCTTCAGAAGAGTTTTCTTCATTTTCATTAGTTTCTTCAGAAGGTTCTTCGTTCTCGTTAGGTTCTTCAGAAGGTTCTTCTTCTTCATCAGATTCTTCATTTCCACCAACAAGTTCAGCTATAAGAAGTAATAAATCTTCAATTGTTGTTTGAGCTTCTGATAGCATAGCAGGACCATTTTCTAAAAAGTCTTTATCTGCTAATTCTTTCTCTGTATAAAGAACATAGCGATAAAAAGTTTCAGTATTATCGTAAGCAGGAATCATCGGTTGATCAACAATAGTTGTAATTACTTGACTTACTACTATACGAGGTTTTTCTCCTGCAAGATTTTGATATTCAAAAATACCTTTTTCCGCATCAATAATTTTAATATGCGGATCTGTTTGACTTTTTACAGTATAAATTTCACCATCGTTAAATTCAAATGAAACAACTTGATAATGCCATACTTCTGGAACAGCAGGACGATGAACTGTAAAATATTCTTTTCTTAAATATCCTTTGGTTAAATCAGGATTTGTAATTTCTTGATTAGTTTGATCAAAAATAGGATATTCATAAGAAAAACCGTCTTCTTCAATGATTTCTTCTTCACCATTATTAGATTCAAGAATTTCTTCATCCATAAGTGTAAACACCCCTTTCTATAAAATAAAAGAACTCTTATGCTAATAGCATAAGAGTTCTTATTTTGTTTTAAGCAATTCTTTTAATAGAAAATCTGGGATTTGCACCTATATTAATAGAAGTCGTCCCAGTATTAGTTAATAAAATAGTATCATTTTCACAACAACAAGTTTTTATATAAGTAGAACCTGAGACATTTTCTAAATCTCCTGCTGTTGCAGTTACTACCATACCAACAGTTTCTTTTAAAGGAGAATTGTTTAAAGATATTCCTATTTGAGCGTCTCCGGCTTCTGTGCCTCCAATATTACAATTAAATGATATTTCATAAATAGCACATTTTTGTGTTAAATTTACAAAATTAGTATTTTGTCTAAAAAATTCTGCACATCCTGTGTGTAACAAAATTGTATCAAATGTAGCAGACTGGCCCCCAGATAATGTCTGAGCATTCGAGTTAGAAAGTTCAATCATTGCTATCTCCTTTGATTAAAACATTCCATTATTACAACTGCAATTACAATAAGGATTATATCCTGCGTTATAAACAGTAGAGGTAGGATAACGTACTAAATCTTGAGTCATTCCTTGCATTCTTAACATCATATTTTCATCTCTAAGTCTTTGATTATCTGAGTTAGCTAAATAATCAAGAATTCTTTGTGTTTGTGCTGTAGTATTTTCATTAATTGACATAGTATTGATAGCTGAATTATAATTAACACCATCAATAGCTCTAAGAATATTACAAGTACCCTCAGATTGATTTGCCATTGATTGTTGTTGTAATAAAGTAATTCCCGCAACATCTCTTTGTAATTCATTATACTTATCATTAAAAGCACTCATTAAATACTGAGTATTCTGATTATTATTTTGCATACCTTGTAAAGAATTTTGATTTACAGTGGCTAATATTTCTCTTTCATTAGCTAAAGAGTTTTGATTATCAAAACCTCTTTGAAGTTCATTTGAAGTAGCTAAATTTTCATAACCAATGGCATTGGCAAAACTATTATTTCCTCAACCACCAAAACCTCCATTAGCTAAAATTAATAAAGCAAAGATTCACATGAACCCCATGCCATTTCCTCAACCATCTTTATCGTTTGACATCATAACTGCCACATCGCTTGGAGATATCATTCCATCAGCCATAATAGTTCCTCCTTTTAACGTAAAGTTTTTAATATGCTATCGGGATCTATACCCTTTTGAGCTGCCATATTATAGAAAGCTGTTTTTGCATCACCGCCATTTTGACTTATATAGTTCATAATTTTTTGAAAATTAGGACTATTAATTAACATTCTTTCTATAGTTTGTTGAGGATTAGAAGATTTTTTTACTTGTTGAATTAAATCTTTTGTAGAATTTGTTTGTGAAAAATTTTGTTGTGTTTGTCCAATAGGACTAGAAAAAATAGGATTACTCATTTTTCATCACCAAATCTTCCATCATTGCTTTAAAATCTTCAAATTCAGCTTTTGTTACAAATTCTTGATTTATTGTTTGTTCATTATTTGTTATTTGAGTCAATGGAATTTCAAAAAATTGATAAGCTTTTGTTTCAGAATATCCTGAACTATCACTTCTCTTAGTATAAAAAACAGGTCTATTAGAATCCATTAAAATTAAATTTGAATCTGGACCTATTTGATATGCTTGAGCACTTTCAGGACCCATAACTTGAAGAACATTATTTACTCTTTGGGGCTGCACCATTTGTTGTTGCTGATACATATTTGGATTTTGAAAATTATTCATTCCTCTATTATAATAAGGTGTAGAATAATTATTACCTACTCATAAATTATTAGATGTTGGTGGCCCTCCTCCAAAATTATTTTCATAAGGCATATTTATTTCTCCTTTTAACTCTAAATATTTTTATAAAACAAGAAAATTTATTAAAACTAAATTTTTTTCCTCATTTATTTTTAAAAAAAACAAAACTTAAATTATATTATTTTGCCCTTAAAAAATATAATAAGTTTCGGTGGATAAATTATAAGAAATCTAAATTTAGAAAAAATGAATTAAATAACGTAGCTGCTGCTTTTTAATTTAAATATAAAATATAAATAAAAAATACCTATCTTTTTTAGAAGATAGGGTATTTTTTTTATTATATGTTGTTTTTATTTTTTTTATAAAATATAATAAAAAATTTTTAAGAATAAAATAATATTTTTTATTTATAAATTAAAAGTAATAAAACCATTAAAATAAGTAGAATTTGCAGGAATCGCTGTACCAGATCTATTAAAGATATAAAGATCTCCTTTTGAAAGACTTACAGCATTCCCAGAAGTATTTACAAGCTGAGTATTTCCAGTAGCTGAATTATTAAGAGTAAGGAATATTCCTGATTTCTCGTTTGTTCAAGATATTGGATTTGAAACATTAGGTGTTCAAGTAGGAATTAATTTTGACAATGCTGTAGTATTTAAATTAGCTATAATCATTCCTTTTCCAGAGGGTACAGTTCCTTTTAATTGAATATCGGTAACTTTTATAGATACTGTTAATCCATTATAAACATAATAAATTTTAGCATTACTATTATTATTATTAGTTGAATTAAGGGTAATAGTTCCACTCTCTCTTCCTATACCAATAGCATTTCTAAAATTAGCAGGACTTGACATTCCATAAGTAGCAGCTCCACTTTCATTTACCCCTACCGAAAAATAATTGGAAGTAGTATCTGATGCTCCACCATTATAACATATTAATATAAGACTTTTTCCACCCGTGGTCACTTGAGGATATATTTGTGCTAAAGCTGTAGCAGTTGTTTGAGAATCTCTAAAAATTACTCTAGAATTTCCTAATGTTCCACTTCCAGAAGTAACGGTATCTGTTCTCTTATAATTAGTGCTTTTTAAAATAATAGAATTCTCTCTTATTGTCATAGCACTTGTAGAATCAATCATTGCAGCAGTTCAAATACTTTGTTGGTCTGTAAAATTATACAATGATAAATTATTATTATTTATTAATAATCCTATTCGTTTATTATAATAAGTTGTATTAGCGCTATTTATTACAGTTCCAGCAATATTATAACACTGATGACTTGCAGTTAAATTACCAAAACTACCATTAATATTTCCACCTTTAATAGTATTAACTGTAGATTCTATAGTTCCTGGTATTTTTCATACTATAGTTCCAGACCCACTATTGTTTCGTAAACGAATATCTCCATCTAAAGCTATAATAGAATAATCAGTAGAGCTTGTTTTTCCATTAATAGTAATTCTATTATTATTGGCATTATCTGCACAAACAGTTGCACTCGTTAAAGCGGTGGTTCCTGAAGTTGGATGTTTAACCACCGCAGCTTCTAAATTGTTTACTTGAGTTACTAAATTAGATACTGTGTCTCGTGTTTTAGCATCCATTATATCAAAAGTTGTATTATTAAGTTCTAGTTGAGAAATTGTGTTATGAGTATAAGTTGACATTGATGTTGCCATATAAAATATCCTTTCTACTCCGTTAATTATATTATATTAAATATATTTATTAAAAGTGGAAGTAGAAAAGATATATTATTCTCTTCCACTATAGTTTTCATTTTAAGAAGTTGGTATTTTAATACCATTAATTTTTAAAGCAAAAGTTCTACTAGTACCAGTATATGTTAAAGGATTAAAATTAGTTGGAATAGAACCTTTATCTATAGGTCTAAATTCTATATCCACTGTTCCTAAATTAATTCTAGCAGCTTCTGCCGTTATTGCTCCTGTACCACCTTGAGCTATAGGAAGTGTTCCAAATTGAGGTTCAACATTGTTTTTTGTTGTAAAAAGAGCTCCTCCTTTTACGTTTTCACAAACAATACTAGTAAAAAGATTAGCATGAGTATCATTTGCATTATTATTTCTAGCAATAATAACTCCTGTTGAAGTAAAATTATTTGTGCCAGTTCCTCCCGCAGAAATTGGTAGAACTCCTCAATTTAAAACGGCATTTGATCCAGCAGCTGTCTTATATAAAGTACCTGCATAATTATTTGTATTAAAAGTTGTAAAACTTCCATCTGCTTGAGTAATTACTAAAGAATTTGGAACATTAGTCTCTAAAGAACTACCTGTACCACCATATTTTGTAGGAAGAATACCTGAAGAAAAAGTATTATTTTGATATCAAATAGAACCTTCGTTTAATAAAGATAAAGAAGATATTCCATTAGTCACGTCTTGAATTAAAAGTTTTGTTTCTATAGGACTTTCTTCTCTTTCTCCTCAATAAAGAAAGCCTTCAGTTTGTTCATAATTAATATAGTCTTTATTTGAAGATAAAGATATTGCAGTAATTGCTTTTCCTGTATTATTATTGCCGTTATCAATTTCTTGTGTTCCATTAAAAGCATTTACAGATAAATTTTTAAATTTAAAATTTAAATCATATAATTTAGTATTAGTTGTAGCATCTTCAAAAGGAGTTAAAGTAACTTGTACTTGATCTTTTTCAGCGGTATTATCTTCTTCATAAGAAGCTGTTACACTATTAAAATCTACATTTTTTCCACTTTCTCCTTTTTCTCCACGAGGAAGAGGAATTGTATATTGATAATAGGGATCTCCGTTATTAAAATCTACATCAAAATTTGTTTGTTGATCACTCATATAAGAATAAGTGTATTCAGAACTTAAAGTTGATCCTTGAAAGACAAATTTGTAAGGTAAAGGTTTTGGTCCTTGTATTCCTTGAGGTCCAATGGGACCTATAGGACCTTGTAATAAATTATAGTCAATATCAAAAGAATCAATTAAAGAATTATCTTTTTCTTTTAAAAAACGAATTGTTTTACCTATAATTTCTTGTTCTTCATTTTCTTTATCTGAAATTTGAACGGTAATAGAAGATCCATCTATGCCATCTTGTCCATCTAAAATCTTTAAATAAAAATGTAATATTTTTTCATTTGTATTTTCATCTATTTCTATTCTTGCTTCGTTTTGATTTGCTCCTGTTGTTACATTAATTTTATCAAAATTTAATTCATTAATATTTACAGGATTTTTTAAAATAAAAACTAAATCTCATTTATGAGAGTCTTCGTTTCAATTAACTTGAACAGAATTATTTAATAAATTATCATTTGTATAAGATATAGATATATTTCCAAATATATCTTTAAAATTTTTAGATGTTAATAAAGGTTTATTATTAATATAAATATTTTTATCAGAAAGGTCTTCTTCATTTAAATTAATCTTAAAATCAGAACCTTCAGTAACTATATTTTGAATTAAAGAAGTATTTGAAGTAATATTTAAAGAATCTATTTTTTGTTTATCTTCTTTAGACATTAATCCATCTTGAGTGGTATTAGCTAAAGGTTGTGTAAAAAGATACCTTTTATTTTCTAAATCTATCGCTGCTTGAGCGTTGTAAGAATCGCCATCTTTTGAAGATAATTTAAAATAAATATTTCCATTTTCTATAACACCTGGATAGCTATCGCTATTTAAGTAAATAAAATTAAGCTCTTCCGCCATTTTAAAACCTCCAATTATAAAAAGAAAAAATAGGGACTTTAAGTTATTAAAGCCCCTATTTTATTTTAATACATTATAATAATATTTAAGAGGCTAAAATGCCTTAATGTATTACAGTAACATTATTACTTGAAAGAGTGGGAAGACTGCCCGCGCTTCAATTAGAGCCAGAGCCAACAGACACTTCATTATAACTAAAATCTACCAAAACATTATTTAAACTTAGTTTATAATCTGTTTCGCTAGAATCTACTAATGTTAAAGCCGTTGCTCCTAAAACAGTCTTTGTAGAAGTTCTTCCTGATACAGAAGTAGAATTTAATGTTAAATTTGGTAAAGTACCAGCATTTCAACTAGTAATTTTTGTAGCATTGTCATATCTTTCTGGAAGATCTGGTATATATCCAGGATTTAATCCTTCTTTAGAAAGATAAAAAACTTGCCCATCATATCAAATAAGATAAACTCCTGCGGGAAAAGCTGATTGTTCATTTCCATTTTGGATATATAAACGTTTCGCACTTCCATTAACTCCTGTACCACCAATGTCTAAGAATAAATCTTGAGATCCTTCTCAACCATTAATAAAATTAACAATAAAAAATTTAGGAGCTGATAAAAGAGTAGCCCAATCAGTTCTAGGATTTGTAATTGTTTTTACATTATTGGCTTTAGTAACTTCTACTACAAAATATAAATAACTTTGATCATAAAAAGATTCGTTATTTTGTCTTGTATATTTTGTAACACCATTAATAGTTTCACAATTTGCAATAGCTAAATTATCTTTTAAATTATATGTGGTATTATTAACATTAATCTTTGAAATATCTGCCATTTAAAGCTCCTTTCTTTTATAAAAAGAACTAACTGACAGTTATTGTAGCGGCAGTTCCTGAGAAGGTTGGTTTGGTTACTGAACCTGCTGGAGTATAAGTTCCAGTTGCTTTTGCAGCAGTTCCTGAGAAAGTTTGAGCATTAATTGAGCCTGCTGGAGTGAATGAAGTAGAAATTGTATCTGCGGTACCAGTAAAGCTAGCTTCTAAATCAACACCAGTTCCAGTAAATGAAGGTTGAGAAACATTTCCAGCAGGAGTATAACTTCCTGTTAAACGAGTTCCTGTACCAGTAAAAGTAGGAGTTGCTGCTAAAACTGCTGAAGCTCCTGTTAAAACAGAGGTATTACTACCTTTTGTTGGTAACGTTCCTTGATTAAAACTAATAGTTAAAGTTTCAGAAGAAACAGTTGTTGTTAAAGTTGGTAAGGTGCCAACCGCTGTAATTGAATTAACAGTAGTTTTGGTAGGAGTAACAGTAATATCTGGTTTAGAAACAGTTCCTGCAGGAGTATAAGTTGCTGTTCCAGTACCTCCAGAAATAACAACAGTTCCAGCGGTTCCTGTAAAAGAAGGTTTAGAAACACTGCCAGCAGGAGTATAATTTGCAGTACCGTTTCCTACAGAAATTCCAACACTACCAGCAGGAGTATAATCTGCGGAAATAGTATCAGCAGTTCCTGTAAAAGTTGCTTGAGAAATCGAACCCGCAGGAGTATAATCAAGAGATAAATTAGCTTCAGTACCAGAAAAAGTTGGTTTAGATACTCCACCTGCAGGAGTATAACTTACAGAAGCATTATCTTTAAAAGCTAAAGCTTTAAGAGAACCGGTAGAACCAAATTCGTGTCATTTATTATCAACAGTAGAGAAAATAAATTCTGAATTACCTTTAATAACAATATCTCCAGCTTTAGCTGTAACATCTGTAGAACTAATAGAAACAGGATTTATACTTGCACCATCTGTAACATTACTAGTTGTTACTCCAAGATAGTGCATAGCTCCTGTCATACTTCCTGTAAGAGTAGAAATTTGTTCACGCGCATAAGCGTCTTTAATATCATAAGTTGTCCCAGAAGGAAGCGTAATCGAAGAAATCAATGGATTGTCTGCCATTTATAACCTCCTTAAAATTATTGTTTAGAAAGAACTAAAGTTTCTTGTTTATTAGGATCCATGAAAGCTGTAACTTTATTATTTCAAAAAGTTTTTTCATCTGTAGTAACAACTTCATAAAAAGGTAAATCTACTATATAAGCAGAACCATCACCAATTTTAATAGAAGGAGTATAAATAACATCATTGTTAGCAACAGTTTGATACCTATCTGAATAAATATAAATTTTACCTAAAACACTTTGTTGCATTCCAAGAGTAGCTCACTCTGAAACAGTATGTTCTTCAGGCAAAGTAGCTGGATTTATTTTTAATCTAGTTGAAGTATCAATATCAATATAAATATCTCCTGTTGTATAATTTTGATTGCTTCCTCCATTTGGAACTACATAAATATTACCATCATGGATACTATTAGGTAAAGAACTTTGAGCACTTCCTTTAAAAAATTTAATTTGTGCCATAACGGGCCCCCTTTATCAATGAACAAAAAAAGGGGAGGGATAAAAAATTTTTTTATCCCATACCCCGAAGTCTTTTACAAAATTAATTATGAAAGTGCATTTCAAGTAAGAGCATTGTCTGTATAAGCTTTTGCTCCATAAATGGTATCAGCAGTATAAGTATCTGCATTAGTACCAATAACTGCGGCTTGAACTGCGGTAGCTGCACCAGCTCGATCTGCGGCAGCAGAATCAACACTTGTGATTACACCATCTACCTGAGTTACACCTGTCATAACTGCGAGAGCATATGTATCTGAATTAGAAGTAGTAGCATCTAAATCAGCATCAAGATCAGCAATTAGAGCACCAGCTTTTTCATCTACATATCCTACAACAGTTGTAGCAGTAGCTCCAGCTGGAATTGTGCCAATTGTGTCAAGAGCAGCTTTAACATTAGAAGATACACCATAAGTTACATTTTCAGCAGTAAGAACAACTTCTGTTTTACCAGTAATTAAACCATCAGCAATTGTTAAGCCAGTAAGAACAGAACCTGTGGTAGCAGCAATAGTAGAATCAAGGTTTTGAATAGCTGCGGCAATTTTATCATCAACACCTGTGGTTGAAGCTGTTTCAAGAGCATTAATAGCTTGAGCAACAGTTTGTTTTGCTACATAGCCTTCTTGACCAGCAGTACCGGATTCCGCACGATAAACGATTTTACTAGCTGCGATTTCTCCAATAGAAGCAGTAATAGTATGGTTGGTATCTGTAAGTGTAATTTCATCTGTATTACCAACGGAATTATATTCAATAAGATCTGCTACATTGATATAAAAATCAGTACCATTACCAATTGTCATTTTAATGTAAGCACCAGAAGTTACTTGTTGATTATCAACAGTAATAGGATTCTGAGTGGTAGGATGTACAAGCTCACCAGAAGTAGCAACCATATCTTTAGCAATGGTAATTTCACCATTAGTAAGAGGAGTTCCTCCTTGAGAGAAAGTGTATTTAGTTACAAAATTGTCATTAGCTCCACCAACAGTTTTGGTAATTGTAACCTCAGCAGAATCAACACCATCACCAAGATTAGTAGCAATCTCTGCTAAAACATCTTCTACAGTTGTACCATCAAAATTACCAAGAGTATCGACTACTGCAACGTCTGAAGCATTTCCAGATTTAGCTACTGCGGCAAGTGAATTATCTAAAGTATCAAGATCACCAGCTACAGCTTCATCGCCAGCAGCAATTTGTTTATCAATATAATCAATAAGATCTGTGTATCCAGCTCCTACAGGAAGAGATCCAATTTGAGCACGGAGTGTTGTAAGATCTGCGGCTGCAGCTGCTGCACCACCGTCATAAAGAACAGAACCTTTATAAAGTTGACGTGTTCCATTTATAAAATATAAAGTATCGGAATCAAAAGCTGCAATTTGTTCAGCTGTGGCTGTAGTAGGAATGTAAACGAATTTAACTAAATTGTTAGCCATGTTTTAAATCCTTTCTTTCTTTTTTGCTAAATAGTTTCTCACTTATTAGCATTTGCAATTAGATTATATTTGTTAGTTGAATTTTTTCAACTAAAAATACCATCATCAGTATAATAAAGAGAATTAGATTTTCCTTTTTCAGGAAAATCCTCTACGGTTTCTCTTCCAACAATTCCTGTTGGATCAGAAGTGATTTGAACTCAAGCATTATTACATCATCTTCAAATAACTTGAGTTTCTTCTACGAAATAAAAACCTTGACTTGGAAAAGGTGTGTTTGCACGCTCTTCATCTGTTTCAAAAGTTTTAATAGTTTGATAATAAAAACGTTGTCCAGATAAATCTAAACATATAGTATTCATATCTGGTACGAAAATGATTTGACCATCTTCTACAGGCAATCTATTTAATTTTGCAGAAGTGGTATATATGAAATTTACAACAGCCACAAGTTACCACTCCTTAAAATTCTGTAATAGTAAATCCTCCAATAATTTCTTGATTAGTATGTTCAAGAATTTCTTGTTTTGCTTGTTGAATAGCCGCGGCAAGTTCTTCTTCAGAAACACCTCCGCCGCAACATTCACTGTCTTGAATTGCTTCAGCAATTTCTTTAGCACTATTAGCTACTTCTCTAATTGCTTCAGTAATTTGTTCATTGGTATCCATTCTATTGGATAGTTGCTGTATAGATTCATTTGCTTGTGCAACATTTTCTTGAGCTTCTTGAGCAATGTCTTTAGCTTCAGAAGCAATATCTCTAAAGTCAACAATAGTATTTAAAGCATTTTGAGAAGTTTGTAATGCTTCGTCTGCAATACTTTGTGCTGTTTGAACCATTGCTTCGGCTTCTAATGCAACTCTTCTGACATCCATAAATTCAAGTTGCATATCTTCAAATTCAATTTTTTGATTTGCGAGCTGCCTTTTCATTTCATCAGATAAAGCTGTCATATTTATTACAGCTTTTTGGAAATCAGAAAAATCATCCGTTGCGATATAGCGAGATCCGTCATTTGGGTCAATTAAGACATGGATTGTGAAATTAGTTGAAGTTGCTATACTAATTTTATCAACTATTTGAATACAAGCTAAAACATTACCTTCATATAACATTGATTTAGGATATGTTATTTCCCAAGTAGGTGGAGCAGATTCATCTTCTTCATTTTCTATTTTGGTAAAAACATTATATCCTTTAATATCTACTTCTTGATGGTGTCAAGATAGATATACTTTAGTTTCAGGTGTCATTTGAGCCGCAGCTTCTTGTGTAAAAATAACTCTTAATGTACGACCATTTGCATCTCCTGCGCCAACAATAACTGGATCTAAAATATTTTGATTTAAAGATTTCATGTTAATTACGGTTGCTTTTAATTCGTTTGCCATAAATAACTCACCTCCTTAATTAGTATGCGGCACGGAGGCCATATCTGTATCATAGAATCCTACTCTTGGAAGTTCTCTAATTTCATTCATTAAATTATCAATAAAAGTATCCCCTCCAGAACTTTTATAGTATAAATATCTACGCTCTAAAGATTCTAAATTTAAATCATCTATTTTTTTTAAATTATAACAAAAACGATGGTGAGCATCTATTAAATATGACCTCGTATTTTCTTGCATACGTTCTTGAAGAAGTGAAACAGTATTTTCTAACTGTTCTTGTTTTTCATGTGTTGTTTTGTTTTGTTCAAAAAGTTGATTTATTTTTTCGCCAATATCACTTAAAGATTCTGTTAATTGTTCTTTTCATTTAATTCCATCTATCTTTTTTCCAGTATGTATTTCAAACTTGTCAAAAAAGAATTCTAATATTTTTCAAATTCCTTGAGTTGCCACTAAAATTAAAACAATTAAGACAATTAACTCTTCGAGAGAATGTTGCGAGAATAAAGATACTATATCTGACATATTTTTTATTCTCCTTTCTCTCCAAATTTATATAAAAATAAAGTAGGGCAAATTATAAAAATTTGCCCTACTATTATTTATTTTTATTTTATATACTCATACGTTAATAAAAAAGATATAACTTGTAATCAGAATAAGGATTTCCTGTAGTTGTTTTTTCTATTTTAAATAAATTTTCTATTTTTGTATGAGATAAAGTTCTATTTCCAATATGTTTATTTGTAATTTGATCTGATCCTATTTGATCTTTAGTAATAGTATCATTTATAATATGATAATTTCCTATAATAGAATCTTCTTGTATCTTATTACCAGAAATTGTATCATCAATAATCTCATCTGTTCCTACACTATTTTCTGTTAAATTACTTCGAGTTACAGATTTCTCATCAGCTAATTTTCCATGTAATTTTATCGCAATTGAATTCTCAGAATTATTATCTTCTTCTACATAAAATAAATCAATTCATTTTATTAAATTAGGAAAAGGATTGCGAATTTTTTTTGTAAAAAGAATTGCCATATTTTTCTCCTTTAATCCGCAAATTGATAAGCTAAATCAATAATTAAATATTTTAATTTTTCTTCAGGAATATTATTAAATTTAGGTTTTATCACTAAATTATTAAAAGCGATATCAGAAAATTCTAATATTGAATTTTCAGAAATTGTATATTCTATATCATTAATTTCTAAAACAGGATCTAATCCTTTATAAAGTTCTTCTTCTTTATTTTCTAAAATTGGAAAAGCATAAGGATATTCTATTCCTATTTGAACATATGTAACATTTGTTAAAGTAATTACAGAATTAAAATTAGGATAAATAATTTGTTTCATTTTCATTTTTAAACAATATCCTCCTTTTTAATAAATAAAATTACTTAAAAAAGAGTTTGAAGAAATTTTCTTTTCTTTTGAATTTGTTATAAAATAAAAACCAACTAATGCGTCAAAATCTTCATTAGGAATCCAATATTGATTTTCAGGAGTTAAAACATTTCATTGTGCTTTTTGTTCTTGCTGTTCTCATCCTCCACCATAAACTCATTGAGAAGTTGTTTCATCATAATAATAAGCATGTCCTTTATAAAAAAGAAATTCTCCAATTCTAGTATCTTTTAAAACAGCATTTTCTAAATATGAAAAATATTCTTGGTTATTTCATGCCATTATATCACTAGAATAAATATTTATTTTTCCTGTTATATATGGATTATAATCTATAGTTGCAAATTCTCATGTTCTATTTAAAATTTTTAAAATATCCAAAGAATCACACTCATCAATATCTTTAAAACTAGTATCCTCACTTAATATTCTAAAAGCTTCATATCTCTTTTCATCAAATTGTGAGGCAATTTTTACTCCTTTAGATATCACTTTAACTAAACCTAAATCAAGTCATCATTTTTCTGAGTCAGGAAAGGATTCTCCTTTACATCAGCGTTTATTGTTAATTTGACAATATGAATATTGATTAATAAAATCTTGTCAAATATCTGTTTCATCATTAATATCTTCATCTTTTAATCTAAAATTTGAAGAACTGTAAAGAATATATAAGTGTCCATCTTTATGAATAAAAGTGTCTTCAATAGCATTTAAAAAAACATTTGTTGCTTGATAAGTTCCAGAAGGATTTAAAATTGCCTGTTCTGGATTTGTATGAAACTGAAGTTGTTTAGTATCTTCGTCTATTTTAACACCATCTATCATACTAATTTCAAAATTTCGATTTGTGTTTGTAGATAAAGTTACTGGTACTGCAATTTGTTTTTCATTATCTTTTATTCATTGAGTAAAGGTATATTTATTATTATTTTTTATAGCTTGAATTTGAGCAATATGTGGAATAATAAAAGTTTGTGTATTCGCATTATTATATTGTATAGATAATTGATCTTTAAGATTAGTATTATTACTACTACTCATACTAATATTTGTAATTCATTTTATAGGTTGTTGAAAAAGAGGAATTTGAACAGAAGGGTTATCCGTATAATTCACGCATAATTGACCTTGCTCATTAAAAGCAATAGAATGAATATCTTTAATAGTTCCTATTAAACAATCATATTCTTTAAAACCTGAATTTTCATTAGTTTTATATGGAATTTTTAATGTCGCTACTATAATTGTTGTAGGTGTATTAAATAAATTAGAATCAATAGTAGAATTTAAAGAAATAGAATTATCTCATAAACCATTATTATCTATACAATTATTAATATCACTAAAATTATATAAAGAATTTATTGAAAAATTTTCAGCTTTTTCTCTTCTTATATTTTTTATAGAAATTCCTGGAACACCTGTTGGAATAAAAATATCTCAATTTTGATAAAAAGGTTGACTACCTTCTTTAAACTCTTCTTTATTATTAAGATTAGATTGAATAGGATTTCTTCAAGAGGTTTCTTTAAAATTAAAATCAAAAACAGTATAAGGAATATCAAAACCTAAAAATACTTCAGATATAGGTTCAGCTCCATTATCTCCTCTTCTTTTTATATCTACTCAACAATATTTTATACCTGTCTCATAGTCAATAATATTTTCATTATCATCATAAACAACACCTGAAATAGGAAAAGAAGTTAATGGTTGAATTTCTGTTTCTACAATGTTTGAAAAAATAGATTCATCATTTTTATTTGTTAAATCTAAATTTGCACTAGAAGAAGCTTCTTGATTACTATAAGAATAATTTACTTTTTGTAAATTAGTTCTATAAGTTTTTAAGTATTCTTTTAAATTTTTAATAGAACCTGCTTTAAAATTAGGAGAATCTCCTTTTGGACCCACAATTTGACCGATATATTCTCCATGAAGAGTATCTTTATCACTAATATTGTCTTGATAATAAGTTCTTCTATAAATACGACCATTAGTTGGATTTTGCTTATTATCCGTATCAATAATGGCTAATTCACCATATCATACTCTTTGATAATCAGATTTACTAAAAGCTGCTTCCATTACTTCATTATTATCTAAAGCAGTTGTTTGTTGACTTGAAGTTAAAGCTAAAAAATCTTCATCTTGAGTATCAACATATTTAAATCTTGCTTTAATAACTGGGGAAACACCTTGTTTTCCTCCATAAAAACTTTCTAAAGACAATTTGTTCACCCCATTCCATTATGTTTCATTTTTATATTGATAATCAAGAATAAATTTATCTTGATTATTTCTAACCACAATTCCAAAATTAGTAATATCAAAATTGTTTAATTCATAATATCCACTTTGTCCAATACGAATTTCTTCTCCATTAATACCCATTAATAAACCAGGATGACCTCAAACTCCAATAGTATTAAAACTTTGAATATTTTGTGTATTAAAAGTTATATTATTTATAATATTAATTAATTCATAACATTCTACTGAAAAACGATTAGTATTAACAACAACCCCGTAATGATTATTTGATCTAATTATATCTTCATCATAATCATTTCTATATAATTCTAATTTTATAGCATTAAAAGATAAAGAAGTCTTATTAGAAAAAATAAAATCTTTATATACAATTTCTGTATTATTTGAAAATTGTGAGTTATCTAACCAAGAATGTGCTAATGTTATTACATTTTTATTTACAATCTCTCTTATATCTGAAGAAGAATTTTCAGTCCTTTTAGCATAATATTTATTATTTATTTTATAAGCAGAAGCATTACTATTTGCACTATTTTGTGCAACAACACTTGCTTTTATAACTCCATTAGTGTGAGGACTTTCATATAAAATAACTTCACTATATTGTTTTAAATTATTAGTATCTTTATTAATTTTAAAACGTTTTATATTTTGATATTTTTTTAAATTATCATTATCAATAATTACAGAAGTTGATTGAATATTTGCTGTATATAACTTTAAATCGAATTGCATATCATGTTGAGCATCTCTAGGGATACCCAATCTTAAATAATAACTTTTTCCTGATTCAAACTTAAAATTTGCAATTGAACTATATAAAATTATATCTTCATATAATATATTTGCAGAATCTGGTTGAGTTGAATCAATAAGTTTATAAGTAAAATTTTTATCATTCATTGTTTTTAAAGAAGTTTGAAATCTAATTTGTCCCATATTATATATATCTGCCATATTAATATCTCCTTATAATCTCTCCGTAATTTCATTTAATGTAACAGCCATATTCGCTCCTGGCCCTAAAGTTAAACTAATACTTTGTACCATAAAATCACCATAAATATTTACACTTTTACTATTTAAAGATACTCTACTATTAACATCTAAATAAAATACAGGAATAGATGTTAAAGAGACTGTTTTTTGATAATTTGTATGACAAAATAATTCATATCTTATAGTTTCATATGCACTATTAGCATATCCTCCAAAAGTTAAATTAGAAAAAATTTCTGAATCAATTTGAGAAAAAGGTTGAGTATTATTAATACATTCTAATCTTTGTAAAGCTAACATTTTTTGTTCTTTTGTTAATTTATTAACAGATGTTCCAAAAGCATCTGTATAAGCTTGATTTAACTCTTCTTCTGTTATAATACTTGAAGTATTTTCAGTTCAATTTTCACTTGGATCATCTTTATTTAAAAAAATTACATTAGGAATTTCAGGTACAAATAAACAATTAATTTTATCATTTGTAACTATTTCTTGACGACGACCGATAGCTTGTACGCTATACTCTCCAAGAGCAGTTGTGTTTGCATCAATAAAATCTAAAAAATAATCTCCTGATGCAAATTTTTTCCCTAATGAATAATTTTTTTCATTTTTTTCTGCAAAAAATCGCTGTGTATTAGGATTTAAATCGTATTCCATAGGCCAAAAAGCTTCTAATTCTTGAAAATAATAATTTCCTTCATCTGTTCCTTGAATTAAAGCTTCTAATCCTTGTATATAAAATTCTGTTCTTCAATCTTTTGTTTTATATTCTTGCGGTTGTACAGAAGTTCTTATTTCTTCTCCATTATCTGCTTTTGTAATAAGAACAGCTTCTTTGTATCCTTCGTTATCTCAATAATAAGTTTGTTTTAAATTTTTTATATAATAAAAAATATCACTTTGTCCAATAGAAGGTAATTGATTAAAAGAATCAATTTCTTTTGCTACAGCTAACTTATTAACAAAATCCACTTTATTTTTTAAAGCTGTTTTTTCATATACACTTGCAATATTCTGACTTTCATGTTCATCTGTGTAGTAAATAACGTTTTCATGTTTTCCATAATAACTTTCATTACCATCAATAATTATTTCAGGTTTATTATCTATTGCTAAATGATATCTAACTATATGTTTAATATCCGCAGTAACTCCTGTGCGAATACCTTCAATAATATAATCATTTTTAATATTACTATATAAAGGAGTTACTGTAATAGAAGTTATATTATTATCATCTTCAAATCCATAAACTGTTTTCTCATTAGTTGTTTCTATTAGATATTGATTATCAAGTTGACCATCTATTATAAAATTACTTCCAGAAAAGGTTCTGCGGCCGGGGTT
>JAEEGL013304905.1_pt1 | contig 26678 bp, 16 predicted proteins | sample 9134231 | NCBI WGS metagenome assembly JAEEGL01 (sample SAMN16246548, study PRJNA631951) | gut metagenome | biome: gut microbiome; feature: rumen; material: fiber-attached | host: Bos | place: Iran: Karaj | collected 2018-10 | reverse complement strand
CGTGATTGGACGATTGCGATCCTGCGTAGATATGCCATAGTGGTCGGCAAAAGGTTTCGACACAATGATGTTGTAGAACATCTGTATCACGCGAATGCCACGACGCTCAGCCTCGGTAGTGAGGAATGCAAACATTTCTTGGTTGAGCTTCATTGTAGCATCGTCGACTTCGGGGGCAAACGGATATTCAGGTACTTTGACGAGCGATGCAAATGGGTGGCCGTTCCATAAGTATACGGTATTCATATTAGCCGATGCCAAGAGGTCTAAATATTTACACCACAAATCCTTATCGTAGAACCAAGGGAAGTTTTCGGGTGTATATGGATATTCATAGACCTTATGTCCGGGCAGATAGACCGTCTTTTGCAAACCGACGCAGGCACCACGCATCTTCATCTGTGGAGCATCGCTCTCGGTGCGTACGCTATCGAGTGTGCCATATATCAAAGCAATCTCTTTCAGTCGGTTTGCTGCATAGATAGCACCGGCGCCATCGTTACCAATGATGCGAATGTTATCACCTTCGCGCTCGATGGAGTAACCTTCGGCAGGCTCTTGTGGCTCTACAGCGATTGTTATTCGGAAATCACCCTTTTGCGACTTCAAGAGTTCGGCTGCATATTCTGTTTGTGGCGTTGGGGTTGCCACTTCCACTTCTACAGTGCTGCACGACGTTGCCAATATGGCTATGGACAACGCAGCAAGCATTTTTATTCTAATCATAATCTTACACTTATCTCTTTTCCTGATGGTATTTCTACTCGTTTCTTACCTACTATGAGTACGCCTTTTCCGCCATCGCTCTTCACGGTGACGCGCTTTTTGTTCATACGTATATGAATCTTACCAAATGGCGTAGGAACATCGCCCTCAATCCATTTCAGTCCGCCAAGCGATGGACGAACTTCATACTCGTCGTAGCCAGGCTTTGTTGGCTGCACGCCAAGATAGTAGCGGCCGAGCAAATAGATAGGACTTGCACCCCAAGCGTGGCAAAGGCTCTTGCCGTACGGGCGACCATACATAGCCAAATGCTGAGTGCCACTGTCGGTTGGGTTGTATTTTTCCCAAAACGTGGTTGCACCTTCGCTGAGCATGCCGCCCCAATAGGCTTTCATCTCGCGCATCACTTGCTCTTGTGCACCAAGTTGGCAGAGTGCCTCCATCTCGTAGAATCGCATGTAGGGCGTGGTAATCTTGAGCACCTCATCGTTGAGAAGCACACTCTTTTCTACCTCCTTTTTCTGCTCGTCACTCAGATAGTCGAACATGATGGCGAAGATGTTGCTGAACTTGAACACTTCGTCGCTCTGCTTGCCGTCGATGCGGTTGTGAACGATGGCTTTCTTGGTGTCGTCCCAGAAATATGGCAGAAGTTTGCTCTTCACGTCGGCTGCTTTTTCGGCAATACGTCTCTCGTTTTCGCTATCGCCAACGAGAGCCGCCACTTTGGCTGTGGCCTCAAGCGCACGACAGTAGAGTATCTGCTCGAAGCTGAGTTGACCGTGCTTGTCCATTGGCTTGTCGGCCCAATCTACGAAGACCCAGTCGCCTGCCAAACCTTGCACAAGGCCATCGGCATCGGTGCGACTCTCTACATAGTCTACATAGCTAAGCATCTTGGGATAAATCTGCGCAAGAAACTGAGCATCACCACTATACATATAATAGTCATAAATAGATATGAGCCAGTAGAATGTGTAGTCCATAATAGTGTTTATATGGCTACTTATGGGCTCTTTACCAGCGAGGAGCCACATGGTGCGCTTCACCTCTTCGTTGTCGTTGAAGAGGTAGTAGTTCATCAGATAGCTCTGACTTGCATCGCCACTCCACACCCAGCGGTCGCGTTTTATGCCATCGATGAAAAACTCGCGCGTGGTGAGTTGCAGCGTATACTGGCCAACTTCCCACATGCGGTTGACGAGTTCGTCGTTGCAGCGAAATGTGCCAACGGCCGTCTCGGGCATATATTCATAGTCCATCGATACGTTGGCCACATCTACGTTGCCTTCGGTCTTTATATATACATATCGAAAAGCTTTACTATTGCTAAATACGTATATGTTATCGAGTTGCACCGTCTCGTTGGTGGCAAGATTCGTAACCATTCCATCGGCCACTTGCAGATAGTCGAGCGTTTCGCAATGCTCTTCGTCGCGTGCCTCTTCGGGGCTTTCGCCGTAGAACACTCCAATTTTTCCGTTGCCTATTATCCCATGCAATTTCACGTAGCCAAAGGTCTCGCGGCCAAAGTCGTAGAGGTTGCCATCTTTGCTGACTGCTACTTGGGCATCGCGAACAAGGCTAAACTGCGAAGGAAGCGATAGCGCATCGTTGAAATTCCAACTGCCAGCCTGCATATAGGTTGTGGTAGATGTGTCGGAAGCTTTGCCGCTCTCGTCTATCCACTCTTTGTCTTCGGATGTCACTTTCCAGTGGCTGCCCGACTTTATGGTAGTGCCACTCACAAAGAGTGCGGGCGGCGTAACTTGGTTGTGCACTTTGATATTTATCTTGTGCTGACCCGCAGGAATAGTGATTTTCTGCGGCATACCAAACTGAAGTTTGCCGTCAATCTTTATGTTGAAAGTTCCTTCGGCGGCTATCGTAAGTTCCTCGGCAGCAGCGAGGTCAACTTGTGTAGAGAATTCCACCGTTACGAAATGGCTCTCCTGACGCCAAAACGGAGGGAAGAAGGCTCCACGCTCCGTGCGACGATTGTTCATTTTGTTGCCGAGCCATATCTCGTAGTCGCCGGGATACCAAATCCACGTCTGCGCCGAAGCTATTCCTGTGCCTATATACATAGCTATTAATAGCGCTAAAGTCTTTATTCTCATTAAGTTGTAAGTAATAAGTTTATAAGTTATAAGTACTAAGTTGAAAGTTCAGAGTTCAAAGTTTAGGGTAGAAAGTTCAAAGTTGAAAGTTCAAGGTTCATGAATTTTCAACTTTCAATTTTCAATTCTCAATTTTCAATTCTCAACTCCCGCAAGCGCTTTGATGCTATCCGCCACCATCGGACCGTTGTTTTCCCAAATGTTGGTTGGACCATTGCTATTCTTTAGGAATTTCTCCGAGGGAGTCCAATTGTTGCGCATAGTTATGCCGTTGGACCCTTCGTCGGTGTAGAGGTAGAACCAATGGTTGGGGTCGTGAGCGTAGGGCGGAGTGTATATGTCGCGAACAGTGTTCTCTTGAATGAAGCTGTGCGGCTGACTGCCAAGCGTATATATGCCAGCCACATCGTACATGTGCTTAGCATAATGATGTATCAAGTTGCGTTCTACGCGGTTGTTGCCCATCACGCCAATCTGCTGATTCCAACCCCAGCCCATACTTATGCCAGTGTAGGAAACTTCAGATATTTCATTGTTACGTATGGTAATATTACGTACGTAGCCTGCGCCAATGCCCACCGTGCCCCAATCTTCGTTGGTTACGTTGGTAATGATGTTGTTGGCTATCAGGCAACCCGAACAAGCAATGCGGCGGTCCGTTGGGTCGTAGGGTTGATGTGCCTCGTGACCAGCAGGGCCGAAGGTGCCAACCAAGATGCCCGTGCCGCCACAATCCTCAACAAGCGAGCGCGACACTTCGCCGCCAACTACATTCTCGTTGAAGTCTATTCCCGTTGAAGCGCAATGCTTTACGACGCAATTTTGTATACGTACATTGTTGGCATGGTTTACCGTCACCGCTGCCGACGGACGACCAACCCAACCATGATTATCGAGTTTGTGGTCGCCATTGGGGCGCGAAATCTGCGGACGTATCTTGTATGCCTCCGTCATATACATTCCAGCCTGAAGCGTATTGTGTCCGTAGAAACTTGGACGAAGCCACGTGGCATAACTAAAACTTACGCCGTCGATAGTTACGTTGCTAACGGGATTGTCCAGCGTGCCAAGCACCTCCACAAGCGTCTCGAGCGCAGGCACTTCCACGTCGGCAGAGTTCATGTTCTCGCCATCGCGCGGAATGTAGTATACACGCTCGGCCTTTTCGTCGAGCCACCATTCGCCCTTCTCGTCGGGGAGTGCGTTGGCATTTGCGAGATAGAAAGCCGAGTTGCGCCCATCGGAAGTTACCATTGGCTGCGGCCATGGCTGGCGAAACTCAATGTGGCTTTCGGGCTGATGGAACGTGAGCGCGGCGCTGTCGCCAAGCATCTTTATATTTTTTATGCGCAGGTTGGCTGTACACCACATCTGATGGATAACCATCTCCACGCCATCGCTCTTGGCTATTTTCTTCACGGCAGCTGCCGGAACGTATATCTCCTCTTTCTGCTTGTTGAGCGAGAGTATGCGATACATATCGTCGAAGTTCTTCACATCGCGAGCGCGGTCGGCTTTCTGGCCGTTCACCCACATCTGGCGGAAGAGCAGCGGACGACCATTGAAACGTGGCACTTGCGCCCACCACATCTTGCCTTCGCGGTGCCAATTCTCTATACGTATGCCACCACTAATTTCGGCTTTGCTATCGCCTACTATAGTCACGCCATTGTCCTCGGGACGAATGACTACAGGCGCATTCAATCGGTAGATGCCCGACTTGAGGCGCAGCGTAAACTTATCGGCATCGCCATGCAGACGCATGATGCGCGCCTTCTGCAACGCCTCTTCTATGGTGTATGCTCCTGGTTCAACATCAATTTCTACCGCTTGTGCCGACGCCGACACAGCAGCATACATACCCATAAGTATGATTAATACGCTCTTGGCACCCATACGGTCATCTCTCCTTTGCCCCTATTGCCCCAAGCATAATAGGGAATGAAACGAACTTTTTTCTTGTTGCTCTCGGCCGTTGCTTTGCGATACAGAACGCCATTCCAATTCTTCTCGCTGCGGCAAACGGCGTCGCAAGCCAATGCTACAACGCGGCTGCCAGCAATAGTCATCTCTTCGGGCGTAAACTTGGTATCTATACCAATAGCAATATTGTCGATGTCTTCGCCATCAATATCCTGACTCTCGAGGCAGTAGACAACTGGTCCGCGGCGCACTGCCACCTGACCGCGACACTCCTCAGCAAGCGGATTGGCCTCCACAATCTCGGCATTCATAGGCATGGTGAATTCTATCTTGTCGCCTTTGCGCCACGTGCGTTTTATATCTACATAACTACCAGCAGCAATGTTGCCGCCGATAGCCTCGCCATTCACCGCAACGGTAGCGCCTTCGCACCACGCCGGAATGCGCAAGCTAAGCGTAAACTCCTTTTTGCCCTTGAGCTTGTTTATAGTTATGCCCACATTGCCGTCCCATGGGTAGTCGCTTGCCTGCACAAGTTCTATGTCGCCAACGCCAGCAAGGTTGGTAGCGAAGGTGTTTTGTCCATACATATTTACATAGATATGCTTCTCGGCAACGCTGTAGGCGTAATCTTGCGTTTCGCAGAGCGTGCGCAGCGTGTTTGGCGGACAGCAGAAACAACTGATATATTCCGTGCGTTCCTTCGGCCAACGGAGCGTGTAGGGCAGTTCGTCGGAGAGACGGAGCGGATTGGTGTAGAAATAGCGCTTGCCGTCGAGCGAGATGCCACTAAGGATGCTGTTGTAGTAGCACGTCTCCATGACATCTACATATTTAGCATCGGCAGTAGCTTCGAACATACGCCAGTTGAAGAGCATGTTACCAATGTTGGCGCAAGTCTCGTTGTGCGCCGTAGATTGTGGCAACTGGTATGGGCGACCAAAGCTCTGGTGCACCTTCTGAATGCTGTCGGGCGTGTAGTTGGTGCCATCGGGCGAAGTGCCATCGTAGAGAGCTCCGCACCCACCAGTTATGTACATACGACGCGTCACAAGGTCGTTCCAGATGGAGGTGAGGTTCTTCATGAGTTGTTCCTCGCCCGTCTCGAGATACAAATCGGCAACGCCAGCATAGAGATACGTAGCGCGCACGGCATGACCAAGCACGGTGTATTGTTCGCGGAATGGCACACGGTCTTGGTTGTCGTCGGTGCCATTCTCCACCATGCCGCGAATATCTATGAAGTGTTGCGCGAGGTCTAAGTATTTCTTATCGCCCGTCTCACGATACATCTCGGCAATGGCCATATAGTGCGACGGACAGATGGCATTGCGAGCCAATTCGGCCGACGATGTCTCGTAGAAATGGAGGAGGAAATCGGCAGCCTTCACAGCGCAGTTGAAGAGCGTAGTCTTGCCCGTTGCGCGTTTGTGCATGATGCCAGCAGTGATGAGGTGACCGAGGTTATACGTCTCGAAATTCAAGCGGTTGCCAAAAGCACCTTCGTCGGCAGTGCCAGTGGCTGTGCCAATGACGGTTTCGTCTTTAGCTTCCGTCTTGGCTGCTAATTTCTTATTCAGTTCGGCAATAATTACAGGCGTATGTATGTATCCATCGGCACGCTGACTCTTAACTACGCAGCCAATGAATCGGTCCATAATCTTATCGAGTTCGGGGTCGTGGTTGATGGCGTAGACCGAAGCGACAGCCTCGAGCCATTTATACATATCGCCATCGTGGAAGGGTGGGCCTTGGTGTGTGCCCTCTTTCTCGCCCGATGCTATTAGGAAGTTCTCGAATCCGTGAGCCTCTTCGGTTTGCCATGTCTGCCACATGCTCTGCACCGAAGTTTCGCTAAACACGCCAAAGCGTTCGCCCCAGAAACCGCCAGTCCATTTCACGGCATTTATTGGGGCTGCTGTCATTTTGGCATGTTGACTTTGGCGAGTATTGGTTATGCCGCCTTGAGTTTGTGCACTCGCTGCCATTGCGGCAAGTGCAAGCACCATACTTATGATTCGCTTCATAATTATATCGTACCTCCTCTTGCTTTGATGCGTTCGTACCAAGCTTCACGCTCTTTCACTAAGTCGTAGCCGCGAGCGCTCAGATAGTTGTTTATGCGGCCTTTGTATTTACCGAAAACCTCGTGCTTCTTGTTGGAACTCTCGGCGTCGATAGCAAGTTCGCGAGCCTCTATGAGCCACGCCATAATCTGCGCTTTCTCTTCGTCGGTGAGCGTAGGAATCATATCGCAATGTGCATCGAAGGTGACGTGTAGCACATTGAAGGTCATAACATCTTTTACGGTCTCTATCTCGTGAGGCTTCAGATACATAGATAGCTTGGCATCGTAGCCAAAGTGACTTCTGTAGAGTTTAGAGTCGGCAGTGGCTTGCGCAAGTTTCTTGTCTTTCTTCTTGAGGGTGTCGCGCTCGGCATAAATATCGTTAAGCTCAAAGTAGCGGTTGGCTACAATGTTCAGCACATTCTGACCTTTAGGCTGATAGGTTATGCCGAGTTTATCGGTAACCTTCTGTGCGCGCTTGAGAATATTGGCTACGTATTGCGCATCGCGGCCAACGCTGTCGAGGGCAACCTCAGGCGCAGCAAGCGTTCCAAGGAGGCTCTTCAGGTAATGCACATTGTTGGAATAGTTATAACGAACGTCCTTAACTTTCGATACGTCGCGGCTGCGCTCTACGAAGAACCAGCCACTCCATTTGAGATCTTTGAGCGTATTTATGATAGCTACAGCGTCGATGGCTTTGTCGTCGCGCAAGCAAACGCTGTCGATGCTCGACGAGTGGAAAGCTGCAATGTTTTTAGCACCAAGTTTTTTTATTTCGGCGCAGATGTCGCGATTGTTTTCCACCGCAGTTTGCCATTTATAGAAAATACGTATGCCGTCGCTCTTTATCTCCTTGAGCAACTTGAGGTTGCCTGCTGCATCGAGAGGAGTGTCGATGCCTATGATTTTTCCGCGTTGTTTGGCCATTTCGCCCACTTCGTGCAAGCGTTTAACTATGGTTTTGCGAAGAGCTTTGTCGTCGGTCCAGCCATTGCCGCAGCCTCCGAGCGGAAGGAAGGCTACCTTCACGCCGCCCATCTTATCCATAGTATTCAGACAATCTTCGATGAGCTCTTTGTAGGTCTCTTTGGTGGCAAAGCTCTGGCCGTAGAAACCACTCATAGCCATAGCGCCAATTTCAATGTTTAGACTGTCGGCAGCGCGATTGAACGCTACAACGGAAGCTTCGTCGTCGCGGAGTTTGTTTTTGAATTGGGGATTGCTGCCGAGACCGCCCATATCCATCTCTACGCCATCGGCACCAATTTGCTTTGCAAGGGAAATCTCGCCAAGTTTTTGGCGTTTTAGTATCATCCAGTCGCATACACCAACCTTTATGGTCTGTGCCTCGACGCCTGTAAATATCAGTAGCACAAGGGCTACGAACAGGTTTTTCTTGTTGTTTTTCATCACTTTGGTTGTAAAATGTTGGTTGTCTATTAATAGTATTCTCACGAATACAAACGTTTGCACGCCAAATATAAGAGAATATCTCAAAGTAAGCAGCTATTTTTTCAGATGTGCAGTTGCGAATAGTTGTATTTTTGCCCCCCGTTTGAAAAATAGATAGCATGAATCATGTATATATGGTGCTGACACACCTCGAACGCTGCGGAGATGCTCAAGCTTTTCGAGAACAGATGGAGTTCTTGGTAGAGATGTTGCGTTCCGACAACAGCAGCATAGTGATTCATTTGGATAAGAAAAACGACTTGTCGTTGCTAAGCGGCATAGAGAGCGAAAGAGTTCATTTGATAAAAACGGACGTTGTCGACGTCCGATGGGGCGACATCTCGGAGGTCTACGCAGAATTCAGATTGCTAAAAGAGGCGAAAAAATATGGTCCGTTCGACTATTACCACCTGATTTCTGGCACAGATATGCCAATAAAGAGCCAAGCATATATCAATGAATTTTTCGAGTCGCATAGAGGTAAGGAGTTTGTTGGCTTTTCGCGTGGCAAGTTCCATGAAGAGGCTCTTAAGTATAGGTCGCAAAACTATATTTTAGCAACACGGTGGTTCAGAGAGCATCGATCCTTATTGTGCCGTGGAGGCTACGCCATCAATAAACTTTCTGTAAAGTTTAGCCAAATTACTGGTCTAAAGCGTCATTATAAACTGACATTATATAAAGGTCCTCAGTGGTTTAGCATAACCGATGCGCTCGTTACGCATGTCTTAGAGCGCGAACAGGAGGTTCGACGTATGTTCAAATACACTTTTAGTCCCGATGAGGTATTCTTGCAGACTATTGTTGCCGATTCTCCATTCTATAAAAATGTATACGATATTGAACAGGATCGTATGCACTCATGTTTGCGAAAAGTAGATTGGAAGCGAGGCAATCCATACGTATTCACCAAAGAAGACATTGAAGATTTCCGCAACAGCGAAGCCATCTTTGCGAGGAAAATCATATATCCCGACAAAGAGTTCAAGACGTTGCTTTCGCAACTATGTGAGAAATAATTTAGTGGAGAGAGTAGAGAGTAGAGCGTAGAGAGTAGAGGGTAGAGTGTAGAGAGTAGAGGGTAGAGTGTAGAGGGTAGAGTGTAGAGCGTAGTGTAGTATGTAGGGACGCACTGCGTGCGTCCGCAATTAGAACACAGATGCCGCTGATTGAACAGATTTACGCAGATTTCCCGTTCGAGGGGATTTGCAATCCCCGACTTATGAGTTGCGGATTTCAAATCCGCTCCTCAGCAACGGCGGATTATAAATCCGCCTGAACTGAATTGGCAATCCTTATTACTAATGCAAGCCTCAACCACGCTGTGTTTAGTTGATTACTTTCTATCATAATTTCATGATTATTATGTGGTTAACTAAAAATGTCTGCTGAAAACTGATAATTCATATTCCTACACATGGTGAAACCTTGCCGCCACCCCGCGCAAGCTTTCAACACCTATGTGAAACCTCGCGCCCACCCCGCGCAAGCTTTCAACACCTATGTAAAACCTTCCGCCCACCCCGCGCGAACTTTCAACACCTATGTAAAACCTTCCGCCCACCCCGCGTGAAGTTTCACCATCGGAAGGTTGGGCGTTTAGCCGTAATGTATTTATGTAATTTTTCAGTGTCATGGGGTTGGATAATTATGATTAGACGTTTATGTATGATTGGGATAAGTAGCATTGTAATAGCTACATATCAGACGCTTAGCGAACACAAAAAATAGGCGGAATGTTGAGAAGTCAAAATTTTTGTTTAGAGGGTAGAGAGTAGTGTAGTATGTCGGTTGGGTTGTAGGGCTGTCATATTATGGCAGCCTTGTTAGAACACAGATGCCGCTGATTGAACAGATTTACGCAGATTATAAATCCTGAAAATCCGTTTAATCTGCGTAATCTGTGTTCCTTTTTCCAATACAAAAAATGGCGACCACATTTCTGCAGTCGCCATACTTATTACTTATTATGACAATGGGGCATGCCCCATTGCTACTTACCACTTATTACTTCACAACGCGTCCCGTTACGTCGTACTTCACGCCATCGACTTCGATAATCAACATGCCGTTTTCGAGATATTTCGTAGCATGCTGCTTTTCTGCATCAACGCCGTTTACAGCGGTAACAGCGCCGCGAGATATTGTTACGGTCAAATCGGCCGTAGTAGCCTTGTAGTTGGTGCTTCCAGCGTATGTAGCAGGGAACGTTTGGTCGCCAATTTCATTGCCAACGTTTGTAGAAGCATCTACCCAAGACCAACCTTCTGGAAGAGCTACTTCGGCAAGCGTCTGACCTTGAGTAGCAACAAGGTTCTCTGGCTCTTCTGGCTCGGCTTTGGTTATTTCAAAGCTCTTATCTACTTCGCCGCTATAGTTGCCCATACCTACGACAGTATGTATATATGAACCAGCATCGACGATTGACATCTTTGGTCCCTTTACATAGTAATCGACATCTTCGCTAAGCGTTGTCGCGCCATCGGTTACGACTACTACTGGTGTGAGACTCTCGCCTGTGTACGTCTGCGATGCTATGTCGGCTACGTTGGCTGCTGTGAGTTCTTTAGGATTGATGGTGAAAGTCTTGTCGGCAGAAGTGTTTGCATATTTGCCAAGGCCGGTTATCGCTATTGTGTAGTTGCCTGCGTTTATGTAGCCATTCTCGGAAAGCGTTGCAGTGTAATCTTCGTTTAGGGTGAGTGTGGTTTCGCCATCTTTCACCACTACGTTTTGCGATTCGCCCGTGTAGGTGGCAGCCACGATGATTACACTCGGCGTAGCTATTGATGGATATATGATGCTTTCGCTCGTTAGATACGCTTCACCACCATTTTGATATTCTCCTTCAGAAACTGATATTACGTATCCATATTCTTGATCAATTTCTACTGGGCAATACCAACACACCACGCCGCCAATGGTTATTGTTCCACAAGCTGTCTTTTCATCATTGACTATACCAATACTATTAATAGCATTGTTGCCCTTTGTGGCTTTGACACTTGTAACACTCGATGTGATGGTTATGTTTCCACATACACTGACATTTTCATCATTAACATATTCACTAATATATCCGCTGCCTATACCAGCCGCACGTTCGCCACCTACAGCTTCAATTGTACCGCCCGAAATAGTAATGTTGCCACACACGATGGAATTTGAGGAATTAGCATGTTCTCCAGCCTCCCCGCTGCCTATGCCCGCAGCACCTTCACCGCCAATGGCTTCGATTGTGCCGCCTGAAATAGTTATATTTCCACAGACAGAGTGTCCATACTCACAATATCCGCAACCTATGCCGGCGCCACCAATCGCACCTATAGCTTTGATATTACCACCCGAAATAGTGATATTGCCACATTCGCCATTGGTGCCTCCAACACCAATACCAGCACCGCCGTTATACGATTCTCCACCTCCAGTAGCAACGATAGTGCCTCCAGTGATTGTAATGTTGCTTATAATTGGGTAGCCGTCACTTTCGTAGTCGTACTGTACACGCCCTTCTTCCCCGCAGCCAATTCCAGCACCGTACTCTCCACCAGTGGCTGTAATAGTACCACCATTGATAGTTATACTGCCATAAGAGCTCTGGGATCCACCACCTATAGCAGCGGCCCAGTACCCACCCTTGGCATTTATTACGCCGCCATTGATTGTGATATTGCCGCAATCGATAAAGCGACCTCCACCTATGCCAGCCGCAAATGGTCTATCATATTCGTCTACACCGCTACTTGCAACGAGTATTCCTGTATTGCCCTCAATGGTTAGCGTGTAGCCTTCTGCCACGTAAATGCCGGGATATTCATCGTAGCCACCCTTTATGGTATTAGTAGTACCGTCGGCAAGCGTAATAGTGGCATTGCCAAGACATGTGAGGCCTGCCCATTTGTGGTCTTCGTCACAAGTTGTAGCAGCAATGGTAACGCCGCTGAGTGTCACCGAAGCGCCGTCGGCAATCGACACATGAGTGTTGGCACCACCAGTGCCTGTAAGCACATCGCCATCGGCAAGTGTAATAGCTTCTGTCTCTTCAGTGAGAGTAACAACATTTTCCGCTGTTGCCACAGCGCAGGGCAGCAACAATACGCAACAAAAAGAAAGTAAATTGATTTTTTTCATAACCTTATAAATATGTGTTATATGATAGTCTCTTCTTTCAAAAGAGACCCAAAATTAGCCGAAGCGAAATTAGTGTTTATTTCGAATGGGTAGTATAAATACTACACAAAAAACTGACATTATATTTATCGAAATGCACAAATATCAGCTATTTATGTACAAAAATGGCGACCACATTGCTGCAGTCGCCATACTTATGACTTATTCGACAATGGGGCATGCCCCATTGCTACTTACCACTTATTACTTCACCACGCGTCCCGTTACATCGTACTTCACGCCGTTGACTTCGATAATCAATATGCCGTTTTCGAGGTACTTCTTCACGTTCTGGCTCTTCGTGTTTTGTACATCTTGAACGCCAGTAACTATCGAACTCGTTACAATCACCGTCATGTTGCCCGATACGGTTTCGTAGTTGTCGGGATCTGGGTTGTAGTTGAGTGCAACAGTGTTTTCGCCAACTTCCAATGTTTGCTCAGCATTCACAAACGAATAGCCAGCGGGCAACGTTACATCTGCTAAGGTCTGAGTATCGTCTATTACCTCGCTATCAATCTCTGTGAATGTTGGAGTGGCCTTGCCGATGTTGAACGTTACTTCCGTTTCACCTGTGTATTTGCCAATACCATTGATGGTTACGGTGGCAGTACCAGCGTTTTTGTTGTTGCTGTATTCTACGGTGAAGTCGGTGCCCTCGGTGAGTGCGGTAAGGTCGTCTACGACTTCAACTGCTGGTTTTAGCTCTTCGCCAGTGTAGGTTTGCTCTTCAATAGAAGCTATGCTGATAGCTGGGTGTGTGATGAGTTTGAGAGCAGATATTTCTACATCGCTATTTATAGCGCTAAGCGTGTTACCCGTCAAGGTTGCCTCGCCCGATTCTACTACGCAAGCATAACCAGTAGGAGCCGAAAGCGTAATTTCTGCACCAGTTTTCACAAATACCTTATTGCCGCTCTTGCCTACTATAACGCCATCTGCAGCCGTTGCTTCTACACCTTCTGGCAGAACTACATGATAGTCGAAAGCTTCGCCTTTGTAGTATATGGTGGTAACATCTGAGTTATAGTTTGAACTTGAACCCCAACCAGGTTCGAAAAATTTTTCGTTGCCCTCTACAAATATTGATGTAAGAGATGGACAATACATAAATGCGAAAGTTTCTGCCCCCTTTACAGTCTCAGGTACTACAACAGAAGTTAGATTTTGCATACCAGTGAATTTGCCAATACCAGTAATTTCTCGTTCTTCTCCATCAATAGTGATATGTGCAGGTATTTCGAAATCGCCTGATATTTCTGCTGCAGGATAAATCGTTAAGCCTTCTCTATAGTAGTCGATTCGAAAACTGAACGATGGCAAAATGGTTATGTCCGACGAAATATTGCTGAAAACGGTAGGCAGAGTATTCGATACTGTGCAGCCATTCGATGGATTGGCTACATATTGCACGTATTGGTAACCCTCGTCATGGTATTCATGTTTTACTGTTATCGAAGCACCAGGACGAACTAACAATACACCATCTTTAGCCACAAGTACATTGCCTGACTCCGCAGAGTATATCGATTCTTCGGGTAAGGTTACTGTGTAGTAGTCGCCTTTGTAGTATACTTTAGCATCGGCAGTGATGGCAGCATCTGCAAGGCTGAGTTCATCGGCAGTTTTTTCTACTACAACCATGTCGAGTGCTGTGCAACCTTTGAAAGCATTAGCGCCTACACTCTCTACGCTCTGCGGTATAGATACAGAAGTGATGCCCGAGCAACCTTCGAAAGCATTCTCGCCAATACTTGTCGCACCAATGATATTCACTTTGGTGATATTGGTATTGTTGTAGAGAGGCGAAGTGCCAGCTTCGTAGTTTGCCATAACGCCATTGCTGTTAGGCATAGCAACGATGCTTGCTGTGCCATCTGCGGCAATGAAGTATAGGCAGGTACCACATTCGCCCCATCCTTCGCTATCGCTAAAGTATACCGTGGCGTTGCTCCCTATTGCATCTTCATTCCATTCTACTTCAGCCTCAGCCTTTGGTACTAATACTATAGTTGTTGAAACATCAGTATATAATGCATAGCTTGCAACTGAAGTTATGCTTTGTGGTAGTATTACAAAGGAGAGCTTCGTACCAAAAAATGCACCTTCACTTAAGCTCTGCAATTGGCTTCCTTCTTCGAATACAACAGATTCGAGTGGCATGTACTGAAAAGCATAATCCTTTATCTCCGTTACACTTGCAGGAATGGTAATAGAAGTAAACATACAGTTGCTGAATGTACCCATACTTATGATTTGCATTTTGCTATCTTCTTCGAACTCAACAGTAGTAAGGTTGCTGCAACCTGAAAAAGCCCATTCGCCTGTCTCAGTTAGATTTGCAGGGAGGGTAATAGAAGATATAGCTGTTCCACCAAATGCATGCTCGCCAATACTCTGTAGCAGACTTCCTTCGGCGAACACCACTGATTCAAGACTCTTGCACTCATCAAATGCCTCCTTGCCGATAGTTTGTACACTGGCCGGAATTGAGACAGATTCAATATCATTATTTTCTCTAAATGCACGTTCTCCTATTGCCGTCACTGCATATCCATTAATCTCAGCAGGAATAGTTACTTCGGTCGGCAAATCATCAGTGTAGCCAGTTACCGTTACAGTAGTTTCTGTAGCAAGGGTGTAAGTAATACCTCCTTCCGTAATAGTAGAAGATATTGCATTTGCTGCCACAGAGAATGCCGTGGCAACCAAAAAGGTTAGTAAAGATTTTATTTTCATATTCTTATTAGTAATTAGAATTTATTAGTCGTGTATAAAAATTTACGCCGCAAAAAGGCTTCGGATAATAGAAAGCCTTCTCACGGTGGTGAGTTATCGGAATTATTATAATATACTAAGTAGCAATCGTGTAAGTGCATGTACAGTGGCATAAAGCGGGAAGTAATGCGTTTTGTTTTTTTACGGTGGTAAAAGTACGTAAAGTTAATAACTGCAAAAAAGAATTTTTATGTAATCGTCTGGTTTTACGTCAATCATCAACAATTCTTTATCGTCTATCCATCATCCATTTATCTATTTTCAAATCCCAATGTCGTATGTTCACAATCCCATCGTAAGCCTCGCGTAAGCCCCTCGCCGTCATTTCGCCGTATAAATGCCATATAGAGCACTTTATCGCGCTTTATCGCATTGTAGAGCACACAAAGCGCATTATTTGGCGTGCTAACGCGTTTTCTGACTCTTTTTCGCGTGCAAAAGTGTGTTTATGCAAACATCAATAATATGGTTTGCGGATTTCCGCCTAAACAAAGTAGAGCGTAATGTAGCTACATAAGCTATCTACATTACGCTCTACTCTTTATTCTTTTCCCTCTACTCTCTCAAAATCCCCAAGCAGATGGTGCTACAGCCGACTCTACCACATCTTCTACTCTGTCGGGGAGATTATGGAAGAAGTCGATGCCAGTGAAACTTTCGAGTTCGTCTATAGAGGTTATGTATTCGGCCATCTCGCTGTTTGATGGTGTCTCGTTGCCGTAGTTCTTGTGCTCCATCAGAAACGCCATAGCGCTATACGTATTATTCTTCACCTTGAGTAGCGCCATGTAGTAGTACTTAGGCACAGGCACGGTGTAGTTACATACGTAGTTAAGAATATTATCCTCGCTATCTATAGTGCCACCCTTCACCACGTAGAGAGTGTCGGCAAACGATGCATCGCGACCTTTTGTCTGAACGTATGACTCGAAGGCAGTCCAGAAATTCTGGTTGAAATTGTCTATTTGCGGACTCATATTGGTGAGGTAGAACGTGTTGTCGTTCGCTTCGCGGCTATATAGTCGGTCGGCCGAAGCACAGAGGTGACCATGGTCATAACCATTGAACGAGATGTCGTCACTTAGTGCGTATGCCGATGGCACGAGTGGGTCGCGCGGGTATTGCGGCTTTGCGTCGTAGCTCTTGCGCGCAACGGTCTTTGCACGAGTCTTATCGTCGAAGCGAAAGGCCACCCAACGCGAGTGGCGCTTTGTCTTGTCGTACTCGAGACTGTAGGTCATCACCGAGTCGGAGCCTTCGAGCGTGGAGTGCTGCAAGAAAAGGTTGCCTTCTTTGAGCGCTGGCACTTCCAAACGGCTTGTGTATTGAGCATTTGCCGAAGATGATGGCGTGGTGCTACTGCCAGAGCCGTAGCCAAAAACCACATCGGGGTCATCGTCGTTGTCGCACGAAGCGAAGACAAACGCAGATGCAGCAATTGCCACAAAAAGTCGAGCGGCAAGAAGTCGAGTTTTCATCACGTTCGATTTTGTCGGTTACTTATTTGAGCGTTACGCTCTGAATCTCCCACGTACCAGCGATTTCGGTATCCGAAGTATATACAAATGCAATTTGTACCGACTGTCCTTTGTATGCAGTGAGGTCAGCCGTAGTAGTAGCGAAATTGAATGCCGTGCCAGTAGCGGTGCGCGTTAGGCTGAGGTCGGTCCACGATGTGCCATCGGTAGAAATTTTCACTGCAGCATACTTAGCGAAATTCTCAGTCGTGGTGAAATAGTTACCGCACTCAACGAATTTCAAAACGCCCTCGCTGATGGTTACCGATGGAGAAATCAACCAACCCTCGGCAGCATTTTTAGAGCTATTTGCGTAGCCAGTACCCTTAGCGCATTCGTATTTAGTATCAATATTCCAAACACTCTCTACGCCGCTTGGCACGGTGACATTGTTGATATTCCAACCCTCTGGAAGGCTCGCTTTGAAGCTATACGTAGGAGTCTCCTCAACTTCGGGCGTTGTGCTGCTCGATTCGGCAGTTGAGTAAATGATAATCTTGGTAATCTGCGTATTATGCTTAGAGTTAACCTTCAATGTATACGCGCCTGCATTGCGATATTCGTCGGCAATCAAGTAGCTATTAGTTACGCCTTTGGCACCTTTAGTTTGGGTGCTGACAGCTACATCGTCGACATAAATATTTTGCAGCACAGCCTCCGATGCCTTCGACGTACCTACAATTTCGATTTTAGCCACAGTACCCGTGAAGCCCGAGAGCGTCAACGTAGCGCCCTGTTTGCCGAGCATCAAATATTTATCGCTCGAATTGAAATAGTAGCCAGCATCTGATGAACCTACGCATGTGCAGGTGTAATTACCATAAGTAAACGAAGCCTCTTCGTAGGCCTTTGTTGTAGTTATGTTGAAGCAGTTAGCCGAGAAATCTAGCGTAATCACATCACCTTGCTCAACTTCGCTGCCGCCGCCATTGCCGTTCGATTCGTGGCTTACGTAGATAGCATCTTTTATCTCGTGCGTAGTGTTGTAGAGAGTGTACGTACCTTGGAGTGTAATCTTATCGCCCTCTTTCACGCCAAGCGAAGAGAATTTCTGAGCCTCGCCAGTTGATGTCAGCGTACCATAAATAGTTATGGTGCCAGTTTCGTCGGTGAGGTCGTAATTACCATACTTATCGCTCTTTATAGCGCCTACAGTACCGGTAACTTGATAAACCGTGTTGGCATCGGCGCGGCTGATGAACTCAGCAATGGTGAGCTGCTCGGCATCGGCTTTCACTTTCGACTCGCCGCTCGAAGAATTGCCAGCTCCTTTCTTGTGGTTTACGTATACAGCGTTCTTTATCTCGCTGGTAGTATTATAGAGCGTGTAAGTACCTTGAAGTGTGATGGTGTCGCCTGCCTCTACGCCAAGCGAAGAGAATTTCTGTGCCTCGCCAGCCGAAGTAAGTGTGCCATAAATAGTTATGCTGCCAGTAGCGTCGGTGAGTTCATAGTTGCCATAGGTCGATTGTTTGATAGCGCCTACAACGCCCGTTACTTGGTAAACCGTAACACTATCTGCGCGGCTGATGAACTCGGCAATGGTGAGTTGCTCTGCATTGGGGTCAACTGCCGAATTGTTGCTGGTGTTGCCACCGCCGTTATTTGTAGAGTATTTAGCGTGCGAACCATTATACACAGCAAAGTTCTTCACCTCCCACGTAGCAGCCTTATTTTTAGCTACATAGCGAATGGCAACAGTAACATTGCCGCCCATATACGATTGCGGAATATCTACGTAGTCGCATTCGTACCAAGTGCTCCAGTCCGAGCCATTCGTAGCGCCAAAGCTGAGCGTCTGCCATGTAGCGGTGGTTACATCACCTTCGTAATTATTACTTACACACAACAGATAGTTGGTGCTGAGTTCCGACTCATTGGCGTAGCGGAGTATATATTTGAAATATATGCAAGCCGAATCGACTTCGGTGAGGTCGATTTGTGGCGAAACGAGCCATACGTCGGCTGCATTGTTGGTCTTGGTTTCGCTGTCGTATGAGGTAATCTTGGCGCAGCTGTAGTCTATTACCCAGTTGTAGTCGCCAGTGGTAGCCACACTGCTGCACTTGCCGAGCGAACTTGCGAACTCCTCAGAGAAGATCACAGGGCTATCGGTAGGGTCGGTAGTGCCGTTTTCGTTCAGTTCGTAGGGCGCAGGCACATCTTCACATGCCGTGAGACCAATTGCAGCTATACTTAGAATGCTGAGAATATATTTTTTCATAACCTTTAGTTATTGTTTTTATACGTATGAATTATTGAAGTTCTTGGTAGCGCTCGACATCTTCCACCGAGCGGAAATTGAGTTGCCAACCGCTGTAATATGTAAGTACGCCAGTAAATGAGCGAGTGTCGCTTGGCAAGCGTAGAAACGAGCAGTCGTTTTGCGTTGATGTACGTATGGTCATCGTAGTTGATGATGACGAAAGTTTTAGCGTGCGATCTACGCCAAAGCCAGCATCGTAGAGTGCTTCGGGAGCAAAAATCTTCGGAAGCGGTTCCGTATCGCCCGACAATGCGCCCTTCTCGGCCACCTGTGCCGAAACGCCTTGCGCCTCGCTAATAGTGCCTCGTACGGTAACGAGTTTAGGAGCGTTGTATATATTCTGATTTTTGCTCGTAGCTATCCACGTCTCACCCTCCGACGTCGTTAGGTCGGTAGGCGTAAGCTCGGGCGCGTTAGGATTAGGCTCGCCAATGAGTTCAATGTTGGTAGCGCACATCTCGAGCAACATCGGACCAAGGCGAAGGTTGCCTTTCGAGGTGTAGTATGGCTGGCCAATCTTAGGCACCTTGCTATAGTTGCCTATATATAAGCCATTGAGGTTAATCTTTACGCGCTGACCCAATGGGAAATATGGCGAGATAAACGTATTTTTTATACCTACACTTATGCATTGATCGTAGGCATCGCTGCTGCTCGGTTGTGTAGCGTCGATGCTACGTATGTATAGCGTTTGATAGAGATTACCTCCGGCATCGTTGGCACAAACAATGCCCTCAAAAATCACGTCGGTGGTGACTTTTTCAAATACGTTGTTAGTCGAAAGCGATGACGAGTATTTCTGTTTTAGCTCGTAGATGGTGGTATTCGTTTCGCCCACCGATTCGCTACTCGTAATCAAAAACTCGTCGGTGTTGGGTTCGTCGTAGTCGTCCATACACGCGGTGAATGCGAGCGTTGCAACCAATAGCAACGATGCGTAAATATTCTTATTCATATATATTTCTCCTTGCATTGGTTAGAATTTGAAACCGAGATTTAGGAATGCGTTGAACGAGTTTGCATAGTAATATTTCGAGTTCTTCGAGAATCTGTATGCTTTGCCCTCGCCCTTGGTGTACACGCCATTACTTTCACTATAGTAAGAGTCGTCGCGATTCTGCTCGTAGCCACCAGTGCGCATATCCGTATTATTTGTAATATTATTTATAGACAAGTTGATGCTGAGCGACTTGCTATGGCGGAAGCGTATAAACTTACCGATAGAAGCATCAATCATAAAGCCGCCATCGAACTTCTCTTGATGAGCTGCATAAGCCTTCACAAGTCTACCGCTGCTGTCGTAGAGCAAACCGCCAGTCTCTTTTAGCTGATCTTTCGTCACTTCGTAAGCCATGCGGCCATCAGCATCTACAGCCGACGGTGTATATACAAGACCGCTTGACTTGTATGTACTCGTCAATCGACGATATTGCGAGAAGCCTACATACACACGGTCGTAGTAGTTGATATTAGCCTCGAAGAACCAACCGCTAACGTTATAGTTTACGCCAAAGTTGAGCGCCGTAAGCGGTGTTCCACTCACGCGCATACCATCGGCAATAACACGCAGCGGAGCTAATTCACCGGTTGGTGTAGTGTAGTCATTGAGTTTTTTCAACTCGTTGTAGTCCATTCCTGCATAGCTTATCTGTGCAAGCGGATTGTTGGTGTATTTAGCTTCGCTCATCGTACCAAGAGCGTGGAGTGAGAGCGCACTCGAAATCTGATAGTTGAGCGCAAGTTCTACGCCGCAGTGCATCTTCTCGATATCCGACATGGTGAGATATGTGAATGTACTTTGCGCATCGGTGTAGTATGCCGTTTGTTCCACTTGGTCGGCAAATGTGGTGTAGTAGCCAGCAACTTTGCCCGAGAAGTCGCCGAAGCGGAATAGGTATGAGAGCTCGCCGTCGAAGACTTTTTCGAGTTTGAGGTTATTTACGAAGTTGTTCTGCATAGTCGGTGCGACGAAGCTGTTGCGTGCGTTAGGCGCTGCTGCCGAATAGCCCACCGATGCCGATATATAGTTTCCTGCGCCTGGGTGATAGGTAAGCATTGCGCCTGTCGTGCCGCCCAAGAATTTTGCCATGCCGCTCTTGCCGTAGGAATTTTCTGGCGCTCTACCATTCTGCATCTTGCCATCGCGCTCCATAGTGGTGGCGTCTAAACTAACCGAAACAACGCCAGTCAGCGGTCCGTAGAGAGCCTGATATTGTCCCCACAAACGCGCTTTGGCAACATTGATATTATAGTCGTAGCCAAACTTATCGTCTACGCCAATCACGCGGTTGGGGTGTCGGAGGTCGTTTTGAGCCTCGTCGCTGTTTCGTCCGTAGTCGTTGACCGAGAATTTATCGACGTCGGTAAACTGCTTAGCGCCAAGCAAGTCGGCCATAGTCTTGTAGTGCATACCGGTGGTATAGTTTGCATATATACCAGCCGAATATTTATGGTGCATATTTATGCTCTGACTCCACGCCGAACTAAGCGAAATTGCCGATTGGTCGTTGTGGCGGCGTTCTTGATAATAGAGAGCTTCGCCGTCGTTAGCAAGATTGCTGCGGTTAACGTAATACATACGATCCCAGTTTATCTGGCGATGCGCCTTCGACGACTGCCAATAGTCGAGCAAGGTTTTGTACTGGTCGAGTAAGTATGGATTTTGCGCTAAATAGTCAGCATTGTTTTTAGCAGCATCATATACATCAAAAACCGACGAAGGGAAATTCTTGTAGTAGTCGGGGCGAGGGTCGTAGGCGTCGCCACTCCAGCCGAGAGCCGTAGTGCTATACATAGCATATTTAGCGCCAACGGTTGTAGAGAGGCGGCTATCGTCATTCACGTTCCAATCCCAAGTAAATATTGCTGTTGGCTCGTAGTCGCGCACCACGCGGGCATTGCGTTTCTCGCCGTTCTGATAGCCCCAGTTAGGGTTGTAGTAATGGCTATTTGCGAGCCAATAAGCCTCCTCGGTCGAAGCGCCTTGCTGTGCACGCTCGGTAGGTGCGCCGAACGTAACTAGTGATATGCTGTGCTCCGCGCCAATGCGTTTCTCTGCCGAAAGGAAATAGCTGAGCGAGTTGTAGAACGTACCTTCTATCACGCCCTCGTCCGCCCAACGGTAACCGATTGAACCAGCGAAAGCCCAACCATTGGGTTGAAGACCTGTTGCATAGGTATATACACCACGAACTTTATAGTTACGATTGCAAAGCGAGAGCGTAACCTTGTTGCCAGCACTGAATTGGCTTGCGCGCACGTTGATGTTCGATGCACCGCCAACGCCACTCACGCCGAAGCGGTTGTATTCGTGCTCAGCCACGCCCTCTTTGTTGCGCGTAGCATCGTTGAGGCCGCCAATCATAGCATAACTAAAATTGCCGCGCTCCATATCATTGAGCAGCAAGCCGTTCATATACGTCTGGCTATACTGATTATCGTATGCACGAGTTCTGAAACGCATTGCACTGAAGAGGTAACCGACCTCCGAAGCGTACGGGTCGTTGTTGTTCGACACTATGGAAGTCACCGTCTGCGAAGCGTCGTTATCGTCGTCGAGCTGACTCTCGGTAAACGTAAAGTCCGAGTTGTCGTCATCATTAAGCAAGGTATTCACATTAGCATCTTGCGGAGGAGCGTCGGGCGTCGCCTCATTCGTGTTGACCTGCGCCATCGAATAAGCACTGACAAGCCACGCCGCCATAAATAGCAATAGTCTATTCATCTATATAATTATGAATTATGAGTTACGAGTTACGAGTTACGAGTTACGAGTTTCGAATTGTGAATTTTCAATTTTCAATTTTCAATTTTCAATTCTACAACTCCTTTATCAAATAAATACATGTTGGCAAGTGGTCGCTGTAGCCATTGAGCCAAACGCCAGCAGCATGCGTACGTTTAGGAGCGCCTTTGTATTTACCATCTTGCTGAAGTAGATAGTCGCGCACGAAAACCTCGTTATTATAGAGTTTCAACGTCGAACGGTCGGTGCCAACCAACGCGCCCGAAACAATAATCTGGTCAAACAAGTTCCATTTGCCATTGTAGAGCAATGTACCCTGCCCCACTTTGTAGAGCGTATCCCACCACGGGTTGTACATATCGCTATCGCTCTTCACATCTTTCTTTTTATGCACAGCGCCAAGGGCTTCCGTGACGCTCTTGTTGTTAGGGTCGTCGTTGAGGTCGCCCATAACTATCACTTTCGAATCGGGATATGCGCGCAAGAGCGAATCTTTTACAGCTTTCACCTGCACGCCAGCACGCTCGCGCACTGGGCTCTCTGCTCCTCTCGATGGCCAGTGATTAACAATGACGTGCAACGTCTCACCTGCTATTTTGCCAGTGGCTACAAGGAATCCGCGCGTGATATGTGTAGTGTCGTTGTTTGGGTATACATATGGCACGAGGCACGAATCGGTGAGTTGAAAAAAACGCGGATTGTAGAATACCGCACACTCCACGCCGCGGCGGTCGGGACCATCGAAATGCATAATCTTCCAGCCCTTATCTTTCAGTGCTGGTTGACGAAGCAAATCTTCGAGCACACCACGATTCTCTATCTCCGAAACACCCACTATGGCTGCTCCTGCCTTGATTTTGTTTGTGCACAACTCGCTTAGCACTTTCGACATATTCGCAAGCTTGGCTTTATACTTCATACCTGTCCATTTGTAGGTACCATTGGGCAAGAACTCGAAGTCGTTTTTGCCGTAGTCGTGGCACGTGTCAAACAAGTTTTCGAGATTATAGAAGGCTATGCCATACAAAGCCAGTTTCTTCTGTTGCGCTGCAGCTGTTGCCGCCACTGTCAACACGACTATCAAAGTCGCAATGATGCGTCTGAACATATTCATCGTTGGGGCATATTTATGACTCGGCAAAAGTAAACTATTTTACTATTTGACCATTTACAATTTTACGAATGGCGAATATAACCCACATAAAGCTCGACACATGCACAAAAAAAGAGCCGCCACTCATCGGTGACAGCCCTCTATTTTATCTGAGAGATACTCTCTACTCTTTTTACTTCACAAGAATCTTCTTGCCATTCTGGATCAAGATGCCCTTCGCGTTCTTATCTACGCGCTGACCTTGCAAATTGTAGATTGGCGCATTCACATCGAGCTGATCAGCTTTGATGTTCACTACAGGAGTTGCAACAGGTTCTGGCGCTGGTTCTGGCTCAATTTCTACGGTTACAGTGCTAAGTTCTACGGTAGGAACAATCTCAGGAGTTTCATTGAAATAATAGAATACACCTGTTACTGTGGTCTTCTCGTTCGAAGCCGTTTCAGCAGCGGTATAGCCGAGTTTGAAGCCATCGTAGAGTTGTACGCCAGCAGCTTCATCCTCAAATTTATCCACGATGTAGTATTTGTCGTCGGAGCCTTTCTTCACATAACCAGTAATAGTTACGTATGCCTCTTTGTACGTATCGCCAACAACTGCAGCTGCAGTAACCTCTTTTGCTGTTGCCGTGCCTGCGGTAGCAGTTATAGCAGTGTAGTCGGTAGCATCTACGTCTACAGCTTCGTTTTTAGCGTTATATATCGAGTATTTAGCTATAATCTTACCACTCAACTTGTCGCCAACTTTGAATGAAGCTACTGGGAAGTTTCTCATATACAAATCGAGGCCAACGCCATTTTCATCAGCAATGAAAACTTCGGGAGTTTTGCCTTCAGGTGCATATATATAGTTAATCGTAGCACCATTGAGGTTCAAAACAGCCACCGTGTTTTTCTCCAACGCTTTGAACTCGCTGATGGTGCACTCCTGAATCTTCGTAACAGATACGCTTCTAACCTCGCTCGTAGTCTCGCCTTTTGCAGCGATAGCCTTCACAGTAGCTGTAGCATCTACAACTACTGGTGCCTCATATTTAGCGCTTGCAGTAGTAGGTTCGTCGCCATTGGTGGTATAGTATATATCTACGCCCTCTTCTGCAGTGATAGTAACAGTAGCGGTCTCAGTGAAATATGTTCCAGAAGCCGACAACTGAGGAGCGGCCACAACTACGCCTTCAACTACTTTTTTGTAGAATGCAGTACGAGTTGATTTTATGTTTTTATGGATTGATGTATAACTACGCCAATCTTGTGGCTCATCACCATTGAAATAGACACCTACATAGCGTTTTGTCACACTATTTACAAGGTATACAGAATCGCCAGAAGCAAAAATAGTGAACACATTATTGTCGCTCGTACCTACACGAAGACCATTATTAGAATTAGTGCTATATAGATAATTGTTTGTTTCCTCTACATTGAACTTGTAAGTTCCATCTTCGACGGTTACTACCCATTGCAATGAGGCTTCAACTGAAGAGGTAATTGTAGCATTGCTATCACCTAAAGTAATCGCCTCAGCTACTGGCGCTTTACCAGAGCCATTGGTATTAATAATTGCCGTCTTTGATGCCGTATCAGCAATAACAACAATATCACCAGTAGTAAGGTTGGCGTATGGAGTCTCAACCCAACTCGTTTGTGCGCTTGCAGCAACGCACACAAAAGCTATTGCAGCAGCAAAAATTCGTAAGTTTTTTCTCATTATAATAAAGATTTATAGGTCTGTTTGCTTAGTATTTTGAACTTCTATGAATAGAAAAAACGCCACAAAGAAAGCGAAAATGCATGAATAAAAATCGCATCAAATCTCAAAAAAACATACAAGCTGAATGCTGTCTCAGCATACATTCTTGTTCAAGTTGTTCAAGTGGATTCATAATCCGCTATTCCTTTAGCCTCGGATTATAAATTCCCTCAAGAAGGGTTAAACTTGCATCGTTGTGACATTTTATCCATTGGTCAATGTTCACGCGATGACCAACAAGAAAAGCAATGTTTTAGCCGTGGATGCAAACATGAATACGCACGCATCGTCTTTGTCTACTTCTTCGTCTGGAAATATACTAACTGATTCGTTTTTCATGCTAGCGAGCTAATAACGCCAACTACCATAGCCAAGGAGCGCACCGATTTGCGCGGCAATTCAAAATCTGCATATTGTGGATTCAAAGAGTGACATATAAACTGGCTATCATCGCCTTCACATCGATTAAGTTCCTTCATTATTACGCCGCCAGTGGTATCAATAACGTATGTATATCCCCATTGAATAAAACTCGCATCTGTAATCTTACGGCACGCCACAATATCCCCATTTTGAAATTTGGGTGACATGCTATCACCAGTTATTTGAATAAGGAAATCTGCATTGATATTAGAAAACAATGGCACAACATAATTTTCGCATTGCTCAGTCGTAACTCCATCACTATCAAAACCACTTAGAAAACCAGCCGCAGCGCGTAATGGTATCAGCGGAAGTGCTGTGCATTGCTTTTCTTCAATATTGGTAGATGATGCAGATTGATTTTTCAACATTTCTCCCTTACCAAGCAACAACCAATCTTCTCTAATGTCAGTGTAATGTTCTAAGATTTTAGTAACAACCTTACTGGATAGGTCGCGCCCTTCTCCACGGCTTTTGCTTATTGTACCTACAGAAATTCCTAACGCGACAGTAACTCTATTGTCGTTTAACTTTTTCAAACGCATGTACTCTCCGAATCTATCAATAATTCTGCTCATTGTCAATCATTTATCGAAATACTTCTTATTTAGAATATCTACAAATTG